>ERZ761610.8-NODE-8-length-226587-cov-94.539478_pt1 | contig 226587 bp, 202 predicted proteins | sample MGYA00512164_ERZ761610 | MGnify/ENA primary metagenome ERZ761610 (study PRJEB28899, sample SAMN02850038) | bioreactor sludge metagenome | biome: EBPR Sludge; feature: EBPR Bioreactor; material: flocular biomat | place: Australia: Thorneside Wastwater Treatment...
TGTGGGTATTATTTTAGCTTTGTGGGGATTTCACCGGAGGTGTCGCTTGAACAGCACCTACCCAAAAGGCGGGGTTTCGTGTTCCAAGGACAGTTTTGTGGATAATCAAACATTAGTTTTCAAATCAAGTTTTGTAGTAAAAGTCCCGCCCTTCGGGTAGCTGCAAACCGTTAGCTGCAAGCTTAAATGACAGACTGCTCCACGAAAATATTATTAACTAAATGATTAATGTTTAATTTGACATAAGATATAGAAGTTTATGAAGTCAATAGTTCGAAAATATCCCGTTATTACATTTTTCACTTTAGCTGTTCTAATCTCGTGGGCAGGCTGGATTCCTTATGCTGCTTCAAAAGCAGGATTGTTGAGGCTAAATATTCCATCCGAAATTATCTGGCTGGCAGAATTTGGACCATCACTTTCTGCAATAATTATTACTGCATTAATTTATGGAAAGACTAACACTATAAGTTTACTTAAACGCCTTCTGATATGGAAGACAAGTATTAAATGGTATTTCTTTGCTATAGTGGTTACTCCAATTTTTATTTTAGCATCGATTGGAATTGATATTTTATTTTTAAATACAACCTACGACTTTTCGCTATTGAGTCAATGGGATACCAACTTTATTAATCGTACGAAAGCTTTTACTCCTTCAATGGGACTTATTACTCAATTAGTATCCTTTATGCACACAGGGACTTTTGCAACAGGACTTGTCTTTTTAGTATTAGCCTTAACCAATGGCGGACTTTCGGAGGAAATAGGCTGGCGTGGATTTGCTTTAAATAAATTTCAGAACAAACCATACAACTTTTTAGTTTCAAGTTTGTTCGTTGCTTTATTATGGGCTTTCTGGCACACAGGTACACTATTTTGGCAAACAGTGTTTACATCAACTTTTTCAGAAGGAATTTCATTTGCAGCAGTCTATCTTTTTCAATATCTATTACTCGTAATCCCTTTGTCTGTGCTATATTCGTTTTTATACAATGCGACAAATGGGAGCATTCTTCTTTCAATAATATTACACGCCTCTTATAATATTTCAATTTCCGTATTTGCAACAGCTCTACCGAATTTCCCAATGATAATTTTAGTTATTTTGCTTTGGATATTTGCAATTTTACTGACAATTATTCTATGGAAAAAAAGTAAATACAACAAGACATATCCCAATGAAACTAATGAAGTCAGCAGCTAAACATTAAGCCGAATACACAAAAGCCCACCAAAAATCTTCCAAAATAAATAACTAAACAAGCCGAGCTTTTGAATATTCGGTGTTCAGCGAGACAGGATGGTGGACTGTATTTCTCTTTGATGAATTCTTATCTTTTTTGCCGGATGGATGGCTGGCTTTTGGCCGGAATATTCAAATGCTTAAGGTCTGAATGAGTTTTTTGACCCAATTTTCTGCATTGGTTGTCAATCTGTTTGCTGAAAATTCCTTGCCTTTCATGTCTATTACTTATTTTTGATTGAATAAATATGTATAACAAGTGTGGCTTGTGAGAACTATCTTAGCTTTGTTGGGATTTTACCGGAGGTATCGCTTGAACAGCGGTTTTGCGGTCATGCGGGATAATTTTGAGTGTAAAAGCACAACACAAAGCCGCGGCCCGTTACAGGCAATAGTAAACAATCAAAATGGAATATCTATTATTAAAATTAATACACATTATTAGTGCAACCATAATGTTCGGAACAGGATTGGGAAGTGCATTTTATTTATACTTCATTTACAAACGTTCTTCCCAAACAAAAATCATAAAAGAAGTTTTAAAACTTGTCATCGTAGCAGATTATATTTTTACCACCCCATCTGTTGCAATTCAACTTATAACAGGCATTTGGCTTTCCTATATTATGGGCATTTTATCCTCTAAATGGTTTGTTGTGGTGATTATTTCAAGTATCATTATTTTTGGTTTGTGGGTACGGGCTGTTTATCTTCAAATTAATATGAAAAAACAATTGGAAAATCAAGATGAAATAACGCCTCAATTCCATAAAATGATGAAAGAATGGTTTTTTTTAGGTGTACCTGCATTTCTGGGTTCTATTTTTCTCTTTTATCTAATGGTCTATAAACCTTTCTTTTGATATGAGAATTTTAATACTCGGGGCGACGGGGTTTATCGGAAACGCAATTTTCCATTCTTTAATCAAGGAATACGATATTATTATTGGCGGTCGTACCAAAATAGATGGGTTTGAAGATTGGCGTAAGGTCGATTTTTTAAAAGAAAATGATTTTGACCCTATTCTCGAAGGTGTAGATTTGGTTATTAATGCCGTAGGTATTATCAACGGAGACTTCAAAAAAGTACAAACAGAATCCCCGCTTGAGCTTTTTAAGGTTTGCCAAAGAAAAAGAATTAAAATAATCAATATATCGGCCATTGGTGCAGAAAAAGACAAGCCCAAGACAGAATTTCTACGCTCTAAAAAAGTAGTGGACGATTTTATCCTTTCCAATACAGATGGAAAAGTAATCTATCCGGGCATCGTATTAGGTAAAAATGCCCAAAGCACACAGTTTTTTAAAGAACTTTCTACGCTACCTGTAATTCCCATTTTAGGAAATAAAAACTTGCCTTTAGTACACATTTCTCAACTTACAGATACCATTAAAACGATTGTAAAAGATTATTACCATAGCCCTAAACAAGTTTTTGCACTTTCTGAACCGGAAACTCAAAAAGACATATTTAATGCAATGCGTAAAACAAAGGGAAATTACGTTAATATTCCTATTTCGCTTGTTTCCTTCTTATTTTCAATCTTTCCTAAACTAAGCATAGGTATTTTTAACAAGAATATGTTTACGATGTTGCTAACAACATCACCCGATGACTACGAAATTAAATTTGAAAAAGCGACCACGCTACTTGACCGAAATCATCTTGTTGGTAGTCACTCCTTACTCAAAATGCTCGGCATTTTTGCCTTGTCTTTCATTTGGCTTTGGTCAGGAATTATTTCTCTTATATCGTGGCAGCAAAGTTTGCATTTAATGGCAACAATTCACGTTACAAATCAATTTGCAGGATGGTTTATTTGTGCAGGTAGCTTTGTTGATATTTTGTTGGGGATTTCAATTTTATTTAAAAGGGTTAGACAAAATGCGTTATTATTACAGCTAATATTTATCATCATTTATACTTTAATTTTGTGTGTTCTGGCCCCGCAATTTTGGACACATCCTTTTGGACCATTAAGCAAGAACATTCCACTTATGGCATTTATTTTTATAATGTACAAATGGGAAAAGAACTACTGCCTGTAACATTAAGCCGAATACACAAAAGCCCATCAAAAATCTTCCAAACTAAATCACATAGCCAGCCGGGCTTTTGAATATTTGCCATTCAGCAAGACTTTACGAAGGATTGTATTTCTCTTAGGTGGATTCTTATCTTTTTTGCCGGATGGATGGCTGACTTTTGTCGGTCAAAGCAGTACAAGTATGCGACGCAACGATGTTTAATAGTAGCGCTGTAGTTGGGCTAAAAAAAATTATCTTACCTAATTTTATCCACTTGCCAATAAATTAGTTTGTCCGCCTCGTATCTTTCACACACCTAAAACCGGTATGCTCCAATCCCGTATCGGGGCTGCTTTTCATCCTTCTTGCCACCCGGTAACCGCTGCAATAACTATCGTTGCATAAAAAACTACCGCCACGCAAACTTCGTTTGGGAGTATGCGGTTCATCGGGGTCGTAGCTTTTGGGTGGGCCTTTGGGACTGTGTGTAATTTTATCTTTCAGTGTTTGATAGTAATTATAATCGTACCAGTCGCTGCACCATTCCCACACATTGCCGGCCATATCAAACAAACCATAGCGGTTGCAGTCAAAAGTTTTTACGGGTGCATATTTTACAAAACCATCTTTTTGTTCATTGAGATAAGGGAATTTTCCTTCCCAACTATTTGCTTTTGGCTTGTTACTATTTACATGCTCATTGCCCCAGGGATAAATATTATTTATCAACCCTCCCCTAGCGGCATATTCCCATTCGGCTTCAGTGGGCAGCCGCTTTCCCGACCATTTGCAATAAGCCATTGCATCAAACCAGCTTACATGCACCACGGGGTAATTTTCTTTTCCATGGATAGTTGAATGAGGCCCTTCGGGATGTTTCCAATCGGCGCCGGGTACCCAGCTCCACCACTGCGTATAATCGTTTAAGTTAACAGCGTTACTGCTCTGCTTAAACACCAATGATGCAGCCACCAACACACTGTCGGGCGGTTTTGGTGTACCAGGCGGCACCGATTTTTTTAGTTCTTCCCAATCGGGTTTACGTTCTGCTGTGGTAATGTAACCGGTAGCGTCAACAAATTTTTTAAACTGTGCATTGGTTACTTCTGTAATGTCCATAAAAAAACTATCCACCTGCACTTTGTGCTTGGGATATTCATCAGGCGATGCCTGTTCACTATCGCCACCCATTTCAAAAATGCCGCCGGCAATAAGTACCATGCCTGTGAGAGATGTATCGCCATTTTCAATAATGGAATCGGTGCCGCTTGCAGCAAAACGCTGTGGGACGCTCATACAATAATGTGCTGTTTCGTTGTTGTTTTTTGCATCATTTGTTTTATCAGAAACATAATTGCAGGCTGCGACAATGCAGGAAATGATCAAAAGCGGAATGGCATTAACCTGCTTCATTCCTGGTGTTGTTGTTTTATTTTTTCAAGTAGCGCTGCCAGTTCTTCCACTATCTGTGGATGCTTATCTGCCAGGTTATTTTGCTCGCCAATATCCGTTTTCAGATTGTACAGTTGTGGTTTTGGTAAATTGCCCAGTTGAATATTAGTAAGCGTATTAACCGCCGGGCCATTGTTGGGTTCAATATATTTCCAGTCATTTTTTGTAATGGATAATGCGCCGCCTTGTTTTACCAATACACTGCGGCCGATGCTGGATTTGCCCAGCAAAGCTTTCAAAACATTTTCACTGTCGCTTGCCTCTTTTGGCGCAATGGTTTGCCGCAGCATCTCAGCAAAGGAAGCCATCAAATCTATTTGGCAAACCAATGCATCGGAAACTTTTGGCTTCACTTTGCCCGGCCAATGTACTATAAACGGCACCCTTGTACCTGATTCAAAAGCGCTGTACTTGCCGCCACGCAACGGCCCCGATGGGGTATGGCCGTTTAGTTGTGTAACGGCCCCATCAACATAGCCATCATCCAAAACCGGTCCATTATCACTGCTAAAAATGATGATGGTATTTTTTTCAATGCCTGATGCTTTTATCTGTTTCATTATTTCGCCTACGGCCCAATCTAATTGTAAAATAGCATCGCCCCTGAAACCCAAACCACTTTTACCCTTAAACATAGTGGAAGGCATCCGGGGCACATGCGGCTCGGTTAGTGAATAAAAAAGAAAGAAAGGTTTGCGTTTGTTTGCATCAATAAATGATTTTGCTTTTTCCAAAAATGTTAAGGGCATTTCTTCATCTGTCCAACGGGCTGTTTGACCACCCCGCATAAAACCAATGCGTCCAATGCCGTTTATGATTGTATTGTTATGGCCATGATGGGGCGAAGCCTGCATTTTTAATAGTTCAGGATTTTCTTTTCCGGTGGGATCATTGCCAATTTTATTTTTATAATCAACGGCTATTGGGTCGGTTGTATCTAATCCAATTACATAATGATTTTCTACAAACACCGTTGGCACCCGGTCGGCTGTTGCCGGAAAAATAAATGAATAATCGAAGCCGGTTTCATTGGGGCCAGGTTTAATTTCTGCGTTCCAGTTTTTTTCGACAGCATTGCCCAGGCCTAAATGCCATTTGCCCACAATAGCTGTCTGATAACCTGCTTGTTTAAAAATTTTTGGCAATGTGATTTTATCGGTGGGTACGATCAACGCTGCATCGCCAGGCAATATACCAGTGCCCTGATTACGCCAGGGGTATTGCCCAGTCATCATCGCATACCGTGAAGGTGTACAGGTGGCCGAAGTGGAATGGGCATTGGTAAAACGAATTCCTTGATTTGCCAGTTTATCTATATGGGGAGTTTGAATTTTAGTGGCCCCATAACAACTGAGGTCGCCGTAGCCGAGGTCGTCAGCGTATATTAAAATGATGTTGGGATGTTGCTGAGCAGCAACTAAATAAGAAATACTAAAGCACAAGAAGAAAAGCAGCTTTCGTTTCATCATTTTACTTTCATGGTTTATTCAAATACTTTCCGGCTCACTACAAGCCCCGTTGGCCTGTAGTAGCTACTATTTAATCTGGCACTTGTCGCAAAATAATCAGTTTTCAAAACTAACATTTTTTTCTTTTTCCGGATGAATTTCGTTTTCATAATTACATTGATTTGAGAGTATTTTTCCACTTGCCGGATGTATTGAGTCAAAGAATGTCTGCATGGATGTTTTCCCAAAGCAATATTCTATCCTGGAGTCACAAGCATCGACAATATCAGCTAATCTATTTTCTGCTTACCTATCAGATGCAGGCACGATTGAGAGGCATCACATTGCGTTACTTGATTCGATCCGCTACTAAGTTGACCGAAATGGAATGATTGTATCGAATGCCAGGCTAAATTCCAAAACTATTATTTCCTCCATCTGTTTCTTTGGCATAAAAAGCATCGCTTTTGAATGATTGAGGAGATGCACAAAGGAAATCATGTGACATAGAAACCATTTTTCCTTAAAAGTCTCTTACATTTGCGGTCTAATAATGGATAGAAATTGATTTCAATACAAGCGCAAGCTAATCTGCCGACACAGTTTGGTACATTTACCATAACAGCCTTTGCTGAGAGCCCGGAAGAGCAGATGCCCCATCTGGTGCTGAGTAAACCTTTAGCTGAAGGCAATATTCCCTATGTGCGTATACATTCTGAATGTATCACCGGCGAAGCTTTTGGTTCCAAAAAGTGCGATTGTGGACCACAATTGCACCGGGCCATAGAAATGATAGCTGAGCGTGGAGGACATGTGATATACCTTCGTCAGGAAGGTAGAGGCATCGGCCTTATCAACAAGATCAAAGCTTACCAGCTACAGGACAAAGGCCTCAATACTCTGGACGCCAATCTCCACTTAGGTTTCAAAGGGGACGAAAGGGATTACCAGGCCGGTGTCAATATTCTAAAACTACTCGACATCACCCGCCTCAACCTGATTACCAACAACCCGCTCAAACTGGATTATCTCACCAATGCCGGAATAGAAATCGTAAAACGAATTCCACTCATCATACCTGCTGAACCTCAAAATATCGAATACTTAAGGGTAAAAAAGGATCTGATGGGTCACTTATTCTAATCCGGCATTTACATCAACAAAAAACAACCTAAAGGGATGGAAGAAATCAGAGAAAAACAATCCGAAGCTTTCCTGGGGCTTGTCGAAGTCATGGACACTTTGCGTGCAGAATGCCCATGGGACCGGAAGCAGACCATCCACACCCTCAATAACCTGACAGTTGAGGAAGTATATGAGCTCGTAGATGCCCTCTCAGTGGAAGACTGGCCGAATATCAAGGAGGAGTTGGGTGACATCCTGTTGCACATCTTGTTTTATTCGAAAATAGCCTCCGAGCAAGGCCATTTTACCCTGGATGCAATGATTCAGGCACAGATTGAAAAATTGAAGCGACGGCACCCCCATATTTATGGCGATCTGAAGCTCGAAGATGAAGCTGCCGTAAAACAGAATTGGGAGAAAATAAAGCTCAGTGAAGGAAAGAAATCCGTATTGGGAGGTGTACCACGTTCACTTACAGCAGTAATCAAGGCTTACAGAATGCAGGATAAGGCTGCCCAGGTTGGTTTTGAATGGAATACTTCCGAAGATGTCTGGGCCAAGGTTAAGGAAGAAATGGAAGAATTGCACGAAGTGATGGAGGACCAATCAGCCTCTTATGACCGCAAAACGGAGGAGTTGGGAGATGTCCTGTTTTCTCTCATCAATTACGCACGCTTCAACAAAATAGATCCCGAACAAGCGCTCCAACGAGTCAATAACAAATTTAAAAGTCGTTTTGAATACATCGAAGCCAATGCCGACAGACCACTGACAGAAATGACTCTTGAAGAAATGGATGCTTTATGGGATGAGGCGAAGAAAAAGGGCATCTGAAATCCTTATACAATAATCCCAACCCATTATTTCTTTTCAGCCCAAATCATTGCCAGATGTACGATGGTATCCACCGCACGTTCCATATCCTGAACACTGACCCACTCTACCTTACTGTGAAATGCATGTTCGCCTGCGAAGATATTCGGACAGGGCAGCCCCATGAATGAAAGCCGCGATCCGTCAGTCCCACCGCGGATGGATGTCCTGTGGGGTTCCACACCCGCACGCCTCACTGCCTCAACCGCATATTCCACCACCTCAGGATGCTGATCCAGCACTACCTTCATGTTTTTGTATTGCTCGGTGATGGTAACGTCGATCCGTGAACTGGGATATTCTTTGTTGACCCGGATGCAGATAGCCTGAAGCAATTCTTCCAGCTGCTTCATCTCATCATTGGTAAAAGAGCGAAGGATGAATGACAATTCAGCTTGCTCAAGATTGCCCTTGACAGATGTTGGATGGATAAATGGCTCCTTATTCTCTGTGGTTTCCGGGCTTAATGTATGAGCGGGCAATGCATCCAGGATGTCCTTCTGAATCTTGATGGCATTCTCCATCTTACCTTTTGCAAAACCGGGATGCGCAGCCACTCCGGTAATCTTTACCACGGCCGCTTTAGCATTGAAGTTTTCGTCTTCGACATGGCCTACAGTCTCACCATCCATCGTGTAACCAAAGTCTGCGGCCAATTTAACCATATCGACCTTATCCACTCCCCTGCCGATCTCCTCATCCGGCGTAAAAAGGATTCTAAGTTTGCCGTGCTTGATTTCCGGATGTTGAATCATCTGAAATACAGCATCCATAATTTCTGCAACTCCCGACTTGTTGTCAGCACCCAACAGGGTGTCACCACTGGCAGTAATGATGTCATTACCTATCTGGTCTGCAAGAGCCGGATGTCCATCGATGGTGATTACCTGACTATTGTCCAATGGCAGGACAATCTTACCGCCATCGAAATTTCTATGGATGATGGGCTTCACGTCAGTCCCTGAACAATCCGGACTGGTATCCATATGCGAACAAAAACAGATGACAGGCACTTCATGATCCACATTGGATGGAAGAGTTGCATATACATAGCCGTGTTCATCCATGTGAGCGTCAGTCAATCCCATTTCAAGCAACTGACTCACCAAAACCCTACCGAGATCCTTTTGCTTCTGGGTGCTTGGAGTCGTCGGGCTGCCCGGATCCGACTGCGTATCAATAGTTACATAATGAAGAAATCGGTCTGTGACAGTATAATTAAACTTCGGCAATGACATATTTATCAGAATTTTGATTTGATCGGTGAAATTAAGATAATGTTGAGAATAATGAGGGAAAAATGTATTCTTAAAAAAAGTATAACCATAGACACAAGTTGCACACAAACCAATCGATTAAATGAACAAACTGACCAAAAACGCCCATTATCCCGATAAAAAAGGCATACCTGACAAAATAAAATTACCTACCACACAAAATATTATCAGAAATCCTGATTTGAGATCTCTCCTTCTCTGACCTGATATTCCTTTTATCCTTAGTTAATCGTTTGAATATTGGTCTTATAATTCCTGTTGTGCCGGTGAAATCATCCATTGTATAATCGGATTCATCAAACCATCTTTTATTTTTAAGTGTCCTGTTACAGCTAAAATTTTTTACATATATACTCTACCTTATGACCGGGGTAAAGAAGGGTTTCAATAGTTGCTTATGTATTGGTTTGGACAAGTTGCCCGGCCCCATCACCACTTTGATGCCTATGGAATATTGATCCGGATACTTCTATTTTTGACTACCCAATTTTCATCAACTTTCACCATATTTACATAACAATACAATCGAACATGAAAATATACAGCTGGAATGTCAACGGAATCCGCGCCTCAATGGGCAAGTCGTTTTTGGAAAAATTCAATGCCTTTGATGCCGATATCTTTTGTCTTCAGGAGACCAAAGCTCAGGAAGATCAGGTAGAAAAGGCTTTGGAAGAAGTACAGGGATATCATCTGTATGCCAATTCTGCCGAAAAGAAAGGCTATAGCGGAGTTGCCATCCTGACAAAACAAAAACCCCTTTCCTTCCAAAAAGGCATTGGAGTGGATGTCCATGATATGGAAGGCCGGGTGCTGACCTTGGAATTCGACAACTTTTACATGGTCAATGTCTATGTCCCCAACAGTGGGGATCAGCTTGTCCGGCTTGAATACAGAGCTGAATGGGACGATGCCTTCTCATCCTTTCTCGCCGCTCTTAGGAGGCAAAAGCCGGTTGTGGTGACCGGTGATTTCAACGTCGCACACACCCAAATCGATCTGGCACGCCCGAAAGAAAACTATAACAAAACCAGTGGTTATACCCAGGTAGAGATTGACGGCATGGACCTGATCCTCAACGCAGGGTTTTCTGATGCCTTCCGCAAGCTTTATCCGGAAAAGATACAATATACCTTCTGGAGTATGCGGTTTGGAGCCAGAGCCAAGAATATGGGCTGGCGTATAGATTATTTTTTGGTGGACAAAGACATAGATTCAAAGATTACTGAGTGTACCATTCACGACCAGGTAATGGGGAGTGACCACTGCCCTATTTCATTGAATATTGATTTATAACAATAAAACTAATTTATATAACCCTATTAATAAGCTAGTTATGACTCTTGGAGAATTTATTGATTGGATAGGTCGCGATCCGAAGTATATCATATGCTTTTTCTTACTGATGCCGGTTGGAGCAGCTTTGATGTGGTTTATTGCCAAGGACAAAGGACACATCAGTCCCTGGAAATATATCTACAGCATTCTGATTTACTCCGTATGCATCCCCGGTGTGTCGGCCGTCGCCTTCAATCTCTACCTTTTTGTGTTTCAACGCCAGGATGTATTTGCCATGGATATATTCACCCAGGTCATGCCGATTTTGTCTATGGTCCTGACACTATGGCTGGTACGGAGGAATGTGGCTTTTGAGTCAATTCCAGGCTTTGATAAGCTTAGTCAGCTGATCACCATCATTTTTGCTGTGCTGATGTTATTATGGCTGGGAGACAGGGTGAGGATATATTCGATCACTTTCGTACCGCTCTGGATGTTTATATTAATTTTTCTGGGTTTGATTCTTTTGATCAGGTATGCGTGGTCAAAGCTATTTTGAAGTTTTAGGTTGATTAAATCATTATAAAAACAAAAGGCTGCCCGATCGGACAGCCTTTCTTTTTTCTCTATATTAAGATTTAAGCGTTGATCTGTGACTCGAGGTAAGACACAGCATCCCCTACAGTTTGAATTTGCTCAGCCTGCTCGTCAGGAATGGAGATATTAAATTCCTTTTCCAGCTCCATAATTAACTCAACTGTATCTAAAGAATCTGCGCCAAGATCGTTGGTAAAGCTTGCTTCCAGAGTTACTTCAGACTCATCAACACCAAGTCTTTCAACAATGATTTTTCTGACTTTTTCTTCAATACTTTGTGACATTTTACGTTTGTTTAAGTTAGATTTATTAAATAAAGATGCAAAGTAAATCATTCCTACACCTTTAAACAAAGATTTGAGGCATTATTTTTTCAGGAGAGAATGATTTTCCTTTTTTTCATACATATATAGGACGTCGGCAATTCTTTGGGTCACTTTTTCCAACAATATTTTTTTAGATTTTTCGCCGGCTGTTCTCAAATCTTTTCTTCAACACTCATCACTCAATTGAATTTTTAGATTATAACACATCATTACCCGACTTCCGGCACTTCTTCTTCTCCTTCTTCTTCAGCCCGGTTATAGTATTTGAAAACTATATTGGCTGCCCTTTTCCCGGTGACACCAGCCAGTTCTTCCGGAGAGGCAGCTGCAATTCGCTTGACGCTTTTGAAGTGTTGCAACAGTTTTTCAGCTGTGGCCTTTCCGATGCCATCGATTTGGGTCAATTCAGATACTGTAAAATTCATCGACCTTTTCTTGCGGTGGAAAGTTATGGCAAACCGATGGGCCTCATTCCTCAGATGCTGGATGAGCTTGAGCGATTCGGATTTCTTATTGATGTACAATGGCAGGGAATCACCCGGAAAATATATTTCTTCCAGCCTCTTCGCTATTCCGATCAGCGTAACCTTACCTAAGATGCCTAATTTGGTAAGTACCTCCGCAGCCACCCCCAACTGGCCTTTGCCACCATCGATGATGATGAGATCAGGCAATGGTTGCCCTTCTTCAAGAAGCCTTGTATATCTTCGGGTCACTACTTCCTCCATCGTCGCGAAGTCATTGGGGCCATCGACTGTCTTAACATTGAACTTGCGGTATTCACTCTTGGCAGGTTTGGCATTTTTAAATACCACGCAGCTGGAGACAGGATTGGTACCCTGAATATTACTGTTATCGAAGCATTCAATGTGATTGGGCAGCCTGTCCATATTGAGATCCTTCTGAAGGGTCTCCATAATTCGCTGAGTGGGAGTAACACGGGGCGCATTGATGGATTCCTTTCGTTTCTGAAGCAAGTAGAAATGGATGTTCTTCTCGGCCATCTCCATCAGTTTGCGCTTATCGCCTATGCTTGGTATCTGCACTTTCAGCTCTTTTTCATCGAGAATCACACCTTCCATATTGACCAAGACCTCCGGAGCGATACTGTTAAATCTTTCCCTTAGCTGCCGGATACCATAGGAAAAATTGAATGCGTCATCATCCAGATTACGAATACCTTCCTGGAGAAATGTATTGATCATCATGCCGTTGACCACTTTGATATAATTGATATAAAACTCATTTTCCTCGGCATGATAGGCAAAGACATCTACGTCCCTGATGGTTGTACTGACTACCATGGACTTAGCCTGATAGTCTTCAAACAGCGATAGTTTGTTTTTCATCTCAGCAGCACGCTCAAATTCCAGGTTTTCAGCAAATGCATCCATCTGTTCCCTCAGATACGCCTTTACCGGTGCAAAATTGCCGCGCATGATGTTTTTAATCTGGTCAATCTTGGCATTGTATGCCTCTTCACTTTCCAATCCTTCACAAGGTCCCATACAGTTTTTCAAATGATATTCCAGACAAACCTTGAATTTTCCTTTCCTGATATTTTCGGGAGTCAGGTTGAGATTGCATGTACGCAGTGGAAACAGGTTCTTGATCAGGTCCAGAATCTGCTGTACCCTAAATTTGGAAGTAAATGGCCCGAAATAGGTCGAACCGTCCTTAATCACCTTTCGGGTAAAGAAAACCCTCGGAAAAGGCTCTTTCCTGATACATATATAGGCGTAGCTCTTGCCATCCTTGAGCATGACATTGTACCGTGGTTGAAACTTCTTGATAAACGTGGCCTCCAGCAGCAATGCATCGTGCTCCGTCTCGACAACCGTATATTCCAGATGGTCCGCATGATCTACCATGATCCGCGTCTTTCCGGCTTTATTGGTGGAATTGAAATAGGAGGTAAGTCTGTTTTTCAGATTTTTAGCCTTGCCGACATAAATGATGTTGTCATCCTTGTCCATAAACCTGTAGACTCCGGGTTCTCTCGGAATAGAAGGAGATATTTCCCTGAATGCTTCTTTCTTCATCCTTGTCAAACAAATTTAGAGCCACTCAGTTGAATCGCCTGAATTTTCCAATGCAGTCAGGAGCATGAATTGATTGACTGCGCGGTTAAAATTGTGACCCGGATAAGCCGCACCGTAATAGACATCATTGTGCAGGTGATCCGTCATGAATCGCAATGCCTGCATGTATATCAATATCATTCCTGAAATCCTCAGGGATTTTTTTTCGGGCTCAGTCATGACATCGCCGAGTTCCTCGAGATAGGCATTTTCAATAGCCTCAAGATATTCCTTTCTTATCGTGATCCTGTCCAACTCGGTTTCCTCTTCTGACACCGGACATACATAGGTACGCACCATATCTCCCCAGTCGCTGAAAATGCGTCCGGCCATCACGGTGTCCAGATCGATGACGCATATACCCTTGTCATTTCTGTCGAAAAGCACATTGCTGATCTTGGCATCGTGGTGCATAACGCGCACTCTGAACTGTTCGGATGCAACCATCCGATCGTGGATATCTACCAATCGATTCTTCTGAAGCAATTGATCGATAATTTCCTTCGAAGATTCGATTCTTTCCGGATTGCCTGACTTAAGTGCATGATGGAATTGATCAAAACGCAACCTTAGATTGTGAAAATCCGGAAGGACGGGCTTCAATAAGCCATGATCAAATCCATGGAATGCTGCCGTAAACCTCCCAAACTGCCTAGCTGCTTCGTATGCCTGTTCCGGAGAATTGACGACTGACACAGTCACACTGTCCTCCACCCAAGGAAAGATTCTGTAATAACTTTCTCCGTCAAAAAAAAGGGAACGGTCATCCTGATCAGACAAAGGCAGGACCAGGTGGACGTCCTTAACAGTCCTTGCCAAATAAGTTCTCAGTAGGTCTAAATTACCATGAATCAATTCAGGATCAGTAAAAACATCCTTGTTGACCTGTTGAAGGACGAAGGAAGAAGAGTCAAAGGTAAGTTTCCATGTATGATTAATCAAGCCTGACTTGATAGGTAATAAAGTGAAACTGCCTGTTTCCGGAAAGAAATGTTCGATTGCACGCTGGATGGATTCTGACATAAATTACAGTCTGTTGTCAAAATAAAAATAATACAATTATCGAAAGTTCCGGATTAAAAAATAAAAAGCCCTTTTCAATTACTCTTGTCTTTGACACCGCTACCCGGATACGCCGGCTTTATTAAATTTATAATTCGGTTCCCCAGAAGTCACTTAACAGGGTCGATTTTGTAACCGGGAAATCAAAGTAAGAAAAACAATGTGTCAGGCCCGTCCTTTTGTAATCACTCCGATGACACCACTACCAAAGATTAAATAAAATTATAATATATATCGATATATTTTGTACCTTGCAAGCGCATTGCGAGGCAGTTATGTATTGCAACAAAAGGGTTGAATCATGATCCAACACTTCACTAAACGAAAAGCTGGGGCATGACGATGATTCAATACCACCGCATTTGAGGTTTCAGAAAAAAGAACCATGCATAAGCAGGTCAATGGGCTTTTACTAACAATTTGATGTACAGATCCATGTCTGGCAAAGGAAGACAAGCTACAATCTTATTAAGTACAGCGTTTTTATTGCTGGCATCAATCGGCATTTGGACATATGTTTCTCAAAAGAATATCGAAAAGCGGCAAATTGCTGATATTGCTCTCCGGTTCCAAAAACTAGAAAGAAAGGCACAAGAAAGCATTGATAACAAGGAGATAATCGACTTCCTGAGCCAATGGTCAGAGGGCACCTACCTAACGGATAAGGCATCTGAAAAACTGATTACCAAGCTGGCCACTTCGCCTGTTGTACTCGGCATGGAGGCCGGTGGCAGACTCACCGCATGGACAGGCAACATTCATAGTCAAGAAACCGGAAAGTCCCTACTCAATGGGTATTACCTGATTGATGATTCCATATTCCAAAAGAAATACCCGATCGCCACAGGACAGGATATCAAGGTAGTTGTTGAGTTTGGGTTACCGGGAAAGTTTTACAAAGAGAAGAAGGATGGGCTTACAGAATTAAAATCGGGTGATGGCAACCTGACCGCCTATTTTTTGCCATCTCCCAAACAAAAAAGTCTCAGTGGTGACTGGAAGATACTGCCTTTTTATCTTGCAGCCTATACCCTGTTGCTGATCGGTCTATCCAAGAGACTGAAAAGGAAAACGAAAGTACCATTTATCTGGTCAATCGGATCTACTCTTTTGATAGCCATTGCTTACAGGTTGCTGGATTGGTTTTTAGGAGCAGGCATGTCCATAGATATAGGACTGATCAACTCGGGTCTCACACCCAAACCCATACTGAGCGAATGGTTTGCCAATTGGATACTGATTCTATTGATCTACTTCCTGGTCATTGAAAACGTCATTGACAATTTGCCACCCATCAAAGCAAGCAAAAGGAAAAGAAATCCCCTCCTTCTGTACACTACCGGACTTTACGCACTCGACTATCTAGGCTTTGTAGGCATATTGGTCTTTTGCCGGGAATTGGTTTTGCGCAGCGGAATCAATTTTGACTTCAGTAATGTGCTAAATCTGGGTGTTGGGCCTTTGATAAGTCTTGTATTGCTGGCTTTGTTGCTATTCAGGTATTTCGTTTTCGCCTATAAGATCAACCTTGTCCTGTATAAAAACAGGATCAAACTCAACAACAAGCTCATTGGCATGATAGGCGGCTTTCTGCTCATGCTTCCCTGGCTGCTTTTACTCCGTCTGGATTTGCCTCTTTTTATCCTCATATTGGTAGTATTGCTTTTTGCCTTACTATTCGATATCTTCATCAGCACACCCTCGCCATCATTGGGCTGGCTGGTCATCTGGATATTCTTCTTTTCGTCCTTTGCCACCATTGCCCTCTTCAAATTCAATCGGGACAAGGATCATGATGACAGGCTCGCGCTGATCAACATTTTAAAAAATAAGGAGGATAGCTTATTATTACGTCAGTTCGGAGAATTTGTCAACAACTTGAAAAATGACAGGCAGAACAATGCTGCTATGACTGAAGCGTTGCTGCAAGGCAGCTCCATTTCATCCAGCAATGTTATCCAGAATGTGTTGGATGAATTTGAATATATCCGCCAATTTTACAATGTTGAGTTTTTTGTTGCACAAAATGATTCTCTATTACAGGAGTCCATACCGGGCTTGAAAAACAATTTTGTAAGTCAGGGAGTCAAATTCAGTGAAGCCGGACCTTACCTTATAGCCGGCCGGAGAAAGACCTTTCATGGATACTGGCTGAAGATCTATTGGCAAGGGTATCCCCAGCGACCATCACCTACTATAACATTTTCCGTTACTAAGAAGCTGTATGTTCCCAATACCAGGGATTTGGATCCCCGCACCGTATTCCTGGGCTCGAACCTGATGAGAAAATATGACTATGCCATCTATCATGGGGACAATCTGGTTGAGAGTCAAGGCTACATTTACCCTGACAACCTGAATACACAGAAAGTTTTTACCAGGGGTGGCAATATGGTCGAAACCACCTCCAACAACCGATCAGAAATTGCATCGAAGGCGGGAGACGGTTATGTCATCATCGCAGGCAAGAACCTGATGGGAATCCTAAAACCTGTCTCACTTTGTTCTTTTTTAATTGTCATCCTGTTGTCAATCGTCATCAGTGTAGCATTCCTCAACAACAGATTCAGAATACTTCCGGCAGAACTACCAATATTCATCTCCGGTCAATTCAATCTGCGCCAGCGAATAGAATACAGCATCATCCTGGTCATTGTAGCTTCCTTTGCAATCATCGCATTTGTGACCGGAAGTTATTTCAACAATCTTTCATTGAGGATGGAAGAAAGCCTGTTGAGCGAAAAGGCATTTGGCATTGTATCAGACATAGAATCATCCTTAGGGAATGGCGGCCTTGATTCGATTCCGGAGAAGTCGCTCCACATGATCTCAGCCAATCAACAAGCCGGCTTCAGCCTTTACGCCATCGATGGAAGGGAGCGTTTTAACACCATATATGCAAAGATTAGGAGTAAAAAACAAAACCTGATGCCTCCCTTACCCTATCTTAATCTATATTTCGATAATCAATCCGTGTACTTTGACTTTGCCGGAGAAAAAAATACTATCCGTGCCGTATATGTACCTGTCCGTAAGGCAAATAATCAAAAAATCGGCTGGCTTGCGGTTCCGTATCCGGAAGCAGGCGTTACTTCTATATTTGCCGCTTCTGACTTCCTGGGCACCTTACTCAATGTGTATGTCTTCTTACTTCTTGTAGCAGGCGGCCTTGCCTTTTTTGTCGCCAATTCGGTGACCAAGCCCCTCGTCAGACTAATGGACAATCTCAGGAAAATAAAATTAGGTAAAAAGAATGAGCAACTGACCTGGGATCAGCAGGACGAAATAGGATCCCTGATTCATGAATACAACAAAATGATCGATCAACTGGAAGAAAGCACGGCACTGTTGGTCAAAAGCGAACGCGAAGGTGCATGGCGCGACATGGCCCAACAGGTCGCACATGAAATAAAAAATCCGCTTACCCCGATGAAGCTGAGCATCCAATATCTTGAGCGAAAGATAGGCAGCGTACCGCAGGAAGAAATGGAGCAAGTCGTCAAGGATACAGCAAGAACCATCATCGAGCAGATCGACAATCTTGCAAGTATCGCAACAGAATTTTCCAATTTTGCCAAGATGCCTGCCCCAATCTTTGAATACATCAACTTCAATGAACTGGTGTCTTCCATCCATGAATTATTCCGAAAGAAGGATGATATCCAGTTTAACCTCTACGTGCCTATAGATGACGTCATGGTAATTGCTGACAGAGCCCATCTGATGAGACTTCTCAACAATCTCGTCCAAAATGCCATCCAAAGCATTCCCCCCGGCAGGCAGGGAAGGATTGGACTGGAGTTGAAGATTGTAGACAAAAATGCAGTTCTCTCCGTAAAAGATAATGGTCAGGGAATTCCTAAAGATATGCACGAAAAGGTATTTTATCCCCGCTTTACCACGAAGAGCAGTGGAACGGGCCTGGGTCTGGCTATGTGTAAATCAATCGTAGACTCATTCAATGGCACCATTAGCTTCAAAACTCAACCTGATGTCGGTACAGAATTTATTGTCAGCATTCCATTGGCTCAGGACAGCCACCCGGAAATTCCCTAAAACAGAATCACCTAAAACCTTTATCGTTACACCATTCAAACCCGTAACAACAAAATATCTCCCGGCAAAATACCGGATCCCAATATTTTTTATATCTTTAGGATTAAGTAGGTCAATCTACCTGTTTGCGCACGAAATTTTTGTCCAATTAATAAAATAGAAGATGGTTGATTTTCAAACTATCCTTAGTAATTTTTATTCTGAACACCTTATTGTTTGTTGCAATGTTATCTTTTTTTAATAAGCATTTATTCAGGATCATTCCCGTCATTTTACTAACAATATTGGCAAAAGAAGCAAAGGGTCAGTTTACGGAAAAACTTGTTGACCGCCTGACCGTGCATTTTGAAAATGATTCCTATACGCTTGATGAAGAATACAAAGCGGAAATCAATGAATTTATCCGCAATCTGGATGTGGTCATCCCTTATGTCTTCAGGATTCAAGGCCATACCGATTCAATCGGCAGCGTACAATACAATCAAAGGCTTTCTAACCGAAGATCCAACACCATCAAGGATTATCTTCTTGATCTTGGTATTCCGGAGAAGTTGATTTCCCTGAAGGGAATCGGAGAAATGAAGCCCGTAAGACCCAACAGCGAGGAGGAAGGCAGGGCCTACAACAGAAGAGCAAATATTTTTGTCTTCGAAATTCAAAAATATCGACTATTCCGTAGTAAAGTCATTCTTAGCGGGAATAAAGACAACAAAGCAGCAGTCTATATTCAAACCGATGAGGGTATGGACTCCACTTTTACTGACGACAAGGGGAACTTTGCCTTTGTCATACCTGAAAATAAAAATGTAACCTATGGTATCTTTGCCAAAGGTTATATGTTTTCAACCAGAACGATCAATACTTCCAGGGACTTGCCGATAGGAGACATTGTCTTAAACAGGATCAAACCCGGAGAAAAAGTATCACTCAACAATCTTTATTTTGTGGGCGATCAGGCCATTCTTCTTCCCGAATCACAACCGGAACTGGTCAATCTGACACGATTTGCCAGAAATAATCCGGGTCTCAAACTGGAAATCGGAGGTCACGTCAACGGGCCTAAATCATATTTTGGCAATCCGAAATGGTATTATGACCTGGCGTTAAATCGTACGAAAACCATCAAGGAATATCTGGATGCAGCAGGCATCAATACAGAGAACTATGTATGCAAATCCTATTCCAACACGCAAATGGTAAATGCAGAACCCAAAAACGAAGCGGAGGCTAAGATGAACAGACGTGTGGAGATAAAAATTCTGGAATAGGAGATAAAAAATCCGGAATCAAGACATAAAAAATGCTCGATTGATGTGACCGTTTTCAAAAAGTACCGTCAAAATTCGGTTGGCTCGCTGTACTGCTATTTATAGCAAAATGTTATCTTTGGCCCCAAAATGTAAAGTATAATATGAAAAAAATAATAATTTGTTTGTTTGCTGCCATCGCCTTAACCAGCTGCAAGAGTGACTCTAAAAATGAAACTTCAGCCACTGACACAGCAGCTACTGCTGATGCAGCTGCAGGAAAGGACATGAAGGACTCCCTCATCCTTACTCAGGTGCCGACCTTTACTGATCAGGCAACCATCAACTTTTCAGCCGAATATGATTCGTTTCTAAGTGAATATCGTAAAGCTGTAAGAGAAAACAATACGGAAGCTACTCAAAAGTTATTGGACAAATACCTTGACCTGGCTAAGAAAGCTGCTGAAATATCTGAAAAACTGAATGATGAGGAGAGAAGTAAATTCCAGCAATTCATAACATCACGACAGGCCGAATATGCTGAAATCACTTCAGGAGACAAATTCTGATATTCAAAAGATAAACCAACGGAAAGCAAATTGCCCTATATGTTTAACTTTTTCCATGAATACACAACCGTCTCCATGATTGAAACACACCGGCATAATGCTCAATAATATGTTCAATCATCTTCGGGACGATGTCATGTTAGGGAAGATATTTTTTTATTAATAGTTTATAATTAATTACCAATGAGATTCTTAGCTTTATTTTTTGTAGTACTTTTTGCTTTTGCAAGTTGTAAAAAAGCAGAAAAAACCGAAGCAGCACCGGCAATGGAAGCTGCAACAGAAGCCCCTGCTGTACCTCAAACAGCTAATGTGGACGTCAATGCATACTTGCAGGAATTTAACACGTTGCTGACAACATACAAGGAAGCTTTGGCAAAGAAAGACACTGCCATGCTCAGCAATCTTTCCATGAAATATACTGAACTAGCCCAGGCCGGCATGGAGGCTGCTGAAAAGGCAACAGGAGAGGATAAAGAGAAAATGCTTTCCTCCATTCAAATGATGTCAGATCAATTTAAGGCTATTTCAGAAGGAAAAAAGTAATTTTCGTTAAAGCAAATAAAATTCAGCCCGGAGATTTCTTCGGGCTGTTTTGTTACATCGAAAACCCATTGACAATGGGCATCTTCCTGCCCAGACCGAATGCCTTTCTTGATACCCTCAATACAGGTGGAGCCTGACGCCGCTTGAACTCATTAAATTTGACTTTTCTTAGAATATTTTCAACCATCTGAGCATCAAAACCCAATTCCACAATCTCAGTACTCCCCTTGCCATTTTCAATATGCTCATAAAGGATTTGATCCAGAACTTCATAAGGAGGCAGACTATCACTATCCTTTTGTCCGGGTCGCAATTCCGCTGAAGGAGCCTTGTTGATAGTGTTCAATGGCACTATGATCCTATCCCTGTTAATAAAATGCGCCAGGCGATACACTTCTGTTTTATAAACATCACCAAGCACTGAAATCGCCCCACACACATCGCCGTAAAGTGTTCCATAGCCAACTGCCACCTCACTTTTATTGCTTGTATTCAATAAGATATTTCCATACTTATTACTGACTGCCATGAGCAACATAGCTCTGATGCGCGCTTGAAGGTTTTCCTCGGTCACATTTTCCGGCATGCCTGCAAACAAAGGTTGTAACGTAAAAATATATTGATCGAAAATATCCTTTATCGGGACAATATCAAACCTGATACCGAGATTTTGAGCTAATGAAATAGCATCTTCTAAACTGTGGCTGCTGCTATACTGTGAAGGCATTAGCAGCCCTCTGACGTTCTCCTTCCCCAACGCCTCAGTCGCCAACGCTGCAACAACTGCACTGTCCAATCCTCCCGACAGACCTAAAATAGCTGAAGATAAATTCTGTTTTTTGAAATAATCCTGAATTCCAACTATCAAAGCCTTATGTATCAACTCAATTTCACCCATTACCACCTCATCCTCATGATTACCCTTTATTACTTCATCCAAATCGAAAACTTCAAGCGCCTCTTCAAAACAGGGCATTTCCCGGAAAATCAAACCATCCGGTGAGGCCACAGATGAGCCTCCGTCAAATATCAGCCCGGTCTGAGCACCAATGTGGTTTACGGTAAAAAATGGAATTTTATATTTTACAGCATTTGAGGTAATCACCTTCTTGCGAAGACTTGCCTTCCCAATGTAAAAATTGACCGCGCTTATATTGACAGCAAAGTCAGGACGCTGTTCGATGAGCATGTCCATCGGGCAGACATCGTACAAAGGATTCTCATTACCTATGTTCCACATGTCTTCACATACGGTCAGGGCAATTCTTTTGCCGCGGAATTCAATTACTTTAAAATCCCTTCCCGGGGCAAAATATCTCGGCTCCTCCAAAACATCGTATTCAGGCAACAACGCCTTATGGACTATTTCCTTAACTTCACCTTCACTGATAAAAAATGCACTATTGAAGTAGGCTTTCCCTCTTTGATGGTTGAGAGAGGGTGCGCCTATTATGATTCCGATATCTCCGGAATGCAGTTTCAAGGACCGGATGGCGTCTTCACTGGCTTGAAGAAACGACCGGTATTCCAGAAGATCCTCTGGCGGATAACCGCATACTGCCAATTCGGCAAATACGATAAGATCTGCGCCCTGTTGCCTGGCCATTGAGATATTGTCAATAATCTTTTCATGGTTGCCGGAAAAATCTCCGACTATGTAATTTAATTGCGCTAATGCTATTTTCATTCTTAATAATTATTCAGTAGAGACCGATTTGCTAAGGAATAGCAGAATCGGTAAACAAAGTTAAGTCTACCTCGTTTATTTAAAAGAAAAACATTTGATGCATCTGTGTTTTTTTTAACTGCCTGTTGCAGTGAAATAGTCGGATAACCCAAATGAACAATCTATTTGCTATCCGACATTCTATAATATTCCGAAAAATAATCAGTCAGATTTGGCATAATTTTCAAATAAACTATATACTTTCACCCTCCATTTATGGCACAATTTATCGTTTCAGCAAGAAAGTATAGGCCACAGCGCTTCAAGGATGTCCTGGGACAGGAACACATCTCCCATACCCTGAAGATGGCGTTTTCGCAGGATAAGCTTGCTCACGCCTTTCTATTCACCGGGCCCCGGGGGGTCGGCAAGACGACCTGTGCCCGTATTCTTGCCAAAGCATTAAATTGTACCGGGAGGACAGGTGATTATGAGCCATGTGGCAAATGCGAATCATGCATTTCATTTGACGACAACGCCTCCTTCTCGATCTTTGAGTTAGATGCAGCGTCCAACAACAGTGTGGAACACATCAGAAGCCTGGTAGAACAAGTCAGAATTCCACCGTTGGCAGGTAAATACAAGATCTTCATCATCGATGAGGTACATATGCTGACCACTGCAGCCTTCAATGCCTTCCTCAAGACGCTGGAAGAGCCACCTCCCTATGCAGTATTTATCCTGGCAACCACGGAGAAGCACAAAATCCTGCCTACCATATTATCAAGATGCCAGATTTTTGACTTTCGGCGCATCCAGGTGTTCGATATCGTAAAACAGTTGAGCCTTGTTGCCACAGAGGAAAACATTATAGCTGAAGAAGAGGCCATGCATCTCATAGCAACAAAGGCCGATGGAGCCATGAGGGATGCGCTTTCAATCTTCGACAGAATAGCCGGAGCAACCAACAATCATATCACTTACCAGGCAGTCACCAACAATCTGAACCTCCTTGATTATACATACTTTTTCAAAGTGACAGATCAGTTGATTACTGAAGATCTGCCCTCGGTCATGCTAACTATCGATGAGGTCTTGAAAAAAGGGTTCGATCCGGAAGTATTCTTATCCGGTCTGGCAGAACATCTAAGGCAATTGCTTGTCAGTCGGGACCGGGCAACTGTCAAGCTTATTGAAAACACCGAATCGGTACGGGAAAGGTACGCACAACAAGCAGCTTTATTACCTCTTGATTATATCCTGTCGGCACTTCAGCTATGCAGTGAGTGCGATATTAATTTCAGAACAGCAAAAAACAAACGTCTGCATCTGGAAATGACCATGATAAAAATGGTCTATTTGCCTGCCTTGATTGAAAATGGAGGAATAAACACCCCTGAAAAAAAAAAGTCCCTGAACCCGGTCTGATAAAAACTACCCTACCGGAACAAAATACCTCAATCGTCCCACCAATATCATCAAGTACCATTGAAGAAAATTATGGTATGGCAAAAACGGAACAACCGGATTCTATGCCGGCTAAAACCGTTCAAATCAATATGGATGATGATGGATCAGCCAAACAGGAGAAAACGCCTGTTTCCAGAAAAGACAGATTGCAGCAGTTCGTTTCCCGGGCCAAAACAGAAATAGAGAAAACAGCCAACTCTTATCAGCCGTTTACCGTTGAGCAGGCACGAAAGCTATTGGCAACCTATGCCTCAACCGCATCGTCCACCATCCGAATCATCCTAAACGAAAGAATTGCGGATAGTAAGGAAGAAAACAAGCTCTGCTTTACAGTAGCTTCCAACTACGAAAAGGAAAACCTACTCAATGAACCGGGGCTTTTGGATTATTTGAGGAAAAATCTTAATAATCAACTTATAACACTCGAATTCGAGATTGATTCCTCTTTGATGGGAGATGCCAACGATATGAAGCCTATCTCCACCGAGGAAAAAATAAAAATTCTAGTGGAAAGGAATGCCCTACTGCAAGATTTCATGGAAAAACTCAACCTCAAAATCGACGAGTAATTCCCCTTGTCTACCTGACCCACCGACACATCCGTTGTGCAGGGCTGAAGTAATATTAACCATCAAAATCTCAGACTAATGCCACCCAATATGTTGATACCATAGGTTGGATATCGGTACCAGCGCTGATACTTGACAGATGCCAGATTATTGACCATCAGGAAGGCTCCGAAATTGTCCGTAAAGAAATAATCGCCTTGAATACTGACATCAAACATAGGATTAAGGTTGCCTACCGAATCAAATCTATTCCTGTATGGACTTCCGGCCGCAAAATTCAAATCACCTTTAAGTTTAAACTTGTCCTCCAGCATCATATAAGAAGCATTGAGGCCGATCTCAAATGGAACAATTCCATAGGCCTTTGCCTGGACACGAGGAGATGCGGACTGTTGCAGGAAATGGAGGGAAGTATTTAATTTTTCAAAGAAGGATGCAGACAACTCGCCACCGATGTAGAAAATATTTACATCATCTTTGATGACATCAAACTGCCTCAAATCTTCCTTTTGCTGAACAAAAAGCGCATAGTCCTTATTGGTTTTGTAGCCAATCTTCAGTCGATAATTCACCGAGTTGAAGCCGCCACCTACACCACCGTAAAAATCATAATACTTGGTATTGAAAGGTCCATTCTCACCGGTCTCTGCAAATCGTGTATAAATAAATGGATTGATGGTACTTAATCGTTTGAAGCTGTTTTGATAAAGATCGCCATAAGCACCGACAAAAACATTGATGGCCGGTCCGGTTATGTTGGCACTGGCTTCAACATCCGGGAAGAATGCAAATCCATTGCTCCCTACAAAGTTTCCACCGAGCTTCACCTTGACCTTATCCCCATGAAAGGTAAAGGAAGGTTTGACATTCACATTATTCACATGGCCTTTTTCAGTATCTCCGTATGTCAATTGATGATCTGTAATCTGAAGGGTGAAGTTGTGCCTGTCCACAATCCACTTTGTTGCACCGATATCAAGTGAAAACCCTCGCTCCGTCGATACAAAGTTATCCTTATAGCCATACATGTCCGCTCCGGCCCAATAGTCAAGATCAAGTGTATTTTTCTTGCTATTGAAGATTTTCAGTCCAGCACCAATATTGGTAAACCTCCTTTTTGCCGGATCACTCGGGAATAGGGTATCGCCCGGATTATAGCCCCCGTAATAACGGTAATTATTGAGGTCAAAGTTGACATGGCCATTCATTGCAAGCCCGGATTGAAGATAATTAGTCCCGCTTACACCGACATTTGTTTCGGCAAAAACCTGGTTTTCTCTTGGCGATGCATAAACCCCGTAATGATGACCAAAAATATCGATGAAATAATTCTTGGTATTGGTCACGGAATATGCACCCTCCACCAATCCTGCCAACGGATATCCTATCCCTGCCTTAAAATATCCTTTATAGGAATCCTTCAGCTTTTCAGCTGCCACGGCCATTGGCCGAATATCCGGTGCCTCTGTCTTTACCGGAGGTTTTTTGTCCTTGATATCCTGATTAATAACATAATCATATTGCTTTCTATCACCACTACCTTCCGGTATAGTACCTTGCAATGGCAGTTTTTCGGCTGGCAATAATTTAGCATCATAACTTTTGATGACTTCCACCTTGCCGGATGGCAAATCATTTTGAGACATCACCGTTCCTGTAGTCGCAAAAAACAGGAGGGCAACAAGACCATTATTTAATCTGAAGTATCTTGATCTATTATGGGATTTCATTTTAATTTCAGTCTAGGATTCTTTAAAAAATATTACGATGATTACGATGAAGGATAATCATAAATCCTTCTTTACTTTTTCTTAACCTGTTCCAATTTTCTCTTTGCCTCCGCGCTTATTTCCTTGTCATCCGGGAAATTTTCAATCACTGCTTCAAGGGCAGCTCTTGCATTGATATAATCACCCTTGTCAGTCAGGATATCGGCAGTAAGGATTAAGGATTTGGCCACCCAATACGGATAATCTCCATTGGCCTCCATTGCATCCTGAGCCATCACTTCAGCCGATTCCTTGTCATTGTTCAGATAATAAATTTCGGCAATTCGATACCTTGATTCTGCTGCCTGCTCATTTTCAGTATTGCGGATGACTTCATTGTAACTGGAGATAGCGCGGGTGTAATCCTTCAGATCCTGAGCTGCCTTGGCGCGATAGAAATGTGCAGATGTTTTCTGATCCACTGATGCACGGCTACTACTAGTAACCAGGTCAGCCAACCTGATTACTTCATCTTTTTTTCCTGTCCTGTAGGCACTTCGTAGTGCACCCAATTGAGCCTCGAATCTCTTGTCCTCTTTTGTCTCGATATTTGCCCATGTAGTATAATAGCTATATGCATCCTCAAAATTATTGCTGTAATTGTAGCTGATTATGGCTGATTTTTCGAGGGCATCCTTATAATAGACACTACTTCCCATGGCGATTACAGCCTTATAATCCGTCAAGGCTTCACTATATTTCTTTTGCGCTGCATAACTTTCTCCCCGATGATAGACGGCATCCATGATTCTGGCGCCTTTGGGATATTTCCGCAAATACTCATCATAAGCCTGAATAGCTTCAGCGTATTTCCCATCCTCATAATAATCCTCAGCAACCTGGAAATTGGCTTTTTCCTTTTCATCCGTAGTAGCCTTATATCCGGGTATTGTCTCTGCATAGGCAAAGTATTCATCCGGTTTCTTCAAATCATTGACATAAATCTCTTTGATGGCAGAAAGTGCAGCATCTGCCTCTTCTTTGGTCGGATTGTTTCTGACTACCTCCTTATAGTTACTGAGCGCATTGGTATAATCACCGGAATTATAATACATAAGCCCCATCTTCAACAAAGCCTTATTGATCAGATCCGACTTACTCTTATAATCTTTGACAAGTCGCTTCAATACAGCTATTCCTTCAGGCATCATATTCATCGTATAATAGGAATTGGCCAATTCAAGCAAGGCATCATCGGCATACTCAGAATCTCTGTACTTGTCAGAAATGTCCCGCAAGCCTGCTATCTTTCCATTTCTGTCACCCTGCAGACCTGAGATCACAGCACTCTGGTATAGTGCATATACAAAGTGAGGATACCGATTATTGATTGCAATGTTATAATACTCTTTGGCTTTGGTGTAGTTGTTATTCTTCAGATAGCAGTCACCTGCTCTCAATGTGGCATCAGGCAGCAACCTGCCACTGATATAAGAATCTGATTGCATCCTTGATGTCTTGAACCCGGCAATTGCCTTTTCAAAATACCCCAGTGCTTCCTTATAATTGGATTCACCCAATGAAATATAGCCAAGATCATACTGGGCTGTAGGAATGCTGGTTTGGGGCGGCAAGGTATTAATCCCCTCAGCCATTGCTATAAAGGTCTTCAACTCTGAGCGCGATGTCGTCATATCTCCCTTGTTGTAAGCGGCATCACCAAGAAAAAAATGAGAAAGTGCTTTAATCTGACTATCGGGACCGGTCACCAATGCCTTTTTAAACAAAGGCTGACAGGCATCCCAGGATTTTTGAGCATGGAGTTGAATTCCTCTGTAGAAAAGCACTTTCTGATAGGTTTCTGTCATCTTCGCTGATTTATTGGGAATCGCATCCAACAAGGTTAAGGCTTTTTCATAATCATTGGTATTGATAAGCACATCACTAATCAACTCTTGTGCCTGTGCATAATATCTGGAATCTTGCTTGATCTGTTGCAACACCTTCAGTGCTTCCTTTTCATATCCGAGCTCAACAGACAGTTTAGCATAATTAAACAGAGCTTCTTCCGTGATAGCTTTATCAAAATTTTTCCCGGATGCCTTCAGAAATGCGTTTCTGGCTGCATTCTTATCATCCAGTTTCAGATAGGAATCCGCTGTATAGAACATGGCATACATACCGGTTTCTGAATTCTCTTCGCCCGGTATTCTAAAGGAAACAATTGCCTTGCTATATTCCTTAGCCTTGTATTGTGCAACTCCTAATTGGAAGTAATCATCCGGAGATTGCTTGGCACCGCTCTGCGCATATTCCTCCAGATAAGGAAGAGCCTTTTCATAATCACCCTTACCCAGATATGCCTGACCAATCATTTGCCTCAGTTCAGGTTGTTTCTTGATGGATTCATCGCTAAGCAATGGCTCGGCAAAAGCCAATAATTCGTCATATTTTTTCTGTGACAAAAGAATCTGGCAAATATTGACCGGAACTACAGACTTGTACTTCTTGCTTGTGGTCAATACCTTAAAGGCAGCTACCGCATTATCATAATCACCATTATAATATGCAGAAAGACCATAATAATAATTGGCTTGCTCGTAGTATTTATTCTTGATATTGCGTACATCACCAAAAGACCTCTGAGCATCGCGATACTTTTTCTTGACAAACTGCGCATATCCCTGCTTAAACCGAATCTCCGACTTTTGCTCATCTGAAAGCGTAGTAGGATCGATCATGGTATAGAAAGCGATCGCATCATCATAATTCTTCTTTGAATAATAGTAGTTACCCAGGTCCATCACGGCTTCATATGCAAGGGCATCCGGAACATTTTTACGAAAATACGAGAGCATAACGGCTTCTGCATCAGGCTTGCCAATACGCACCGAGCTTTTACCCATCATCAATTGGGATTTGGCCGATAACAGATCCACCTTGGGATCATTGTTTGACTCATCCATTCTCGCAGAACGTTCAAAGGCGCTGTACGCAGCGCCATAGATACCTTGATCATACAAGCTGAGCCCGCGTTCAAATTCGGCTGTACGTTCAGTAAAGACGGCTGTCTTCTGAGCCATCAGAGCACCCGAAAAAAGAAGCAAAAAGCAAATATGCACTAATCTCATGTGTACGCTTTAAATTAATCCTGGTTATAAAACTAAAAAAATGATGGTTTTTAGTATATTTTTAAAGGCGAAGATAAAAATATATTTTATAACATAATTATAAATTAATCATTACGTGCAAATTATATGTTACACAAATTTTTTATGTTTAATAAAAATTTTAATAAATCCGCTATTCATTCCTGTTCAGGAGCCGGAAATTTAATAAAAAGCCCACTCCATCGTTAAAGTCAGCAATTCTCATCCCTGTAAATCATCCTGAAATTAAGTTTTTTAGCTCTTCATTGCCGAAGCAACCCAATGTAATTTAGGCATTCACAATGAACGTGCCTGTCTGTCAAGAAAAAAGTTCAAATAATGGATAAAGAAATAGCATCCATTGATAATCTCTTTTAATCCAATTCTATTGGCAACTGGGGTATAAACAATCATTACAATGCAAGAAAAGTACAATATGTGAACCAATCATCAGACATTATCTTTATTGGATAATGAAAATAAATAATAAATTAGCCATTCATTTATTAATGGTAGACGGATGCAATATTTGAAGACGAAGGTAGGCAAGCACCTGATAGAGTTTTACAATGATGTGTGGGGAAGAGAAATTGTCACAATAAACGGCCAGGAGGTATCCAAAAAATTCAGCATACTCGGAGCACATCATTTTTTCTCTGTCCAGGAAGATGGAGAGGAGGTGCATTTCCTGCTAATTTCAAAGGTAACCAACGAAGGTTCCATAGCTATTGACATTTTCAAGGAAGGGATTCCTATCACCCTAAACTTACCATTGAGCTATGGTTTTCAGCACAAGAATGTCTATAAGAAAGAAGGCCTTTCACTGCTCAAGGAGTATCGATTGGATGAAGCATTGGAGCAATTGGAAAAGGCAGAAAATTCAGATGGTTATGATGCGGAAATCCCCTTATATATGGCCTGTATCTATTCAATCAAGGAGGATATTGAAAACGGTTATGAATGCCTGATCAGGGCAAGAAAAAAAGGGTTGCCGGATTTGTCAGTTATTGACAGGCTTGATTTTCTTGCATATCTGAGGCTACAACCTACCTTTGATGCCTTTAAGGCGTCCGGGTTTACCACTTATAATCCGGATGAAGTTAACGCTGCTGAGGAGAGTACGGATTAAGCGATTCGAATATCTACTCAATATGCCATAAAATATTAATAAACGACTATTTATCGAGATTGGTATTAAGACCAAAGTCTGGACTACATCGAATCAGTGGTTAATATTGATACACCCGGTCCAATTTGAGGTACAAGATTCCCTTTTCAGCCGAATCCGGTTCAGTTTGACTCCTGAAACTGTCAAACAAATAGAGTTCTATTTGAAAAAGGTTACATTTATTAACAATATTTAGATACTTTTGTAGATAAGGTCATGGACAGGCAATATTTCTTCAAAATAAGGATGAAATATTAGATGTCCGGCAACGAATTATTCAACTTCATGGTTTTTACCAAGAGTGATAACGGCGAAGCCAAACAATGAAATGTACTGATTATGTATAAAACTCAGGATAATCCGCAATAACATTATAAACGAACTAAAATGCACATCCATCCGGACGAACGCTCACTTTCCGACATCCACCAGACCGTACCGGTAGCCGGCAAAAAAGGATTTTGGAAGAAACTATTTGCCTTTATGGGGCCTGCATATCTTGTTAGTGTAGGATATATGGATCCCGGCAACTGGGCTACTGACCTTGCAGGAGGAAGTCAATTTGGTTATACCTTGATATGGGTACTATTGATGTCCAATATTATGGCATTGCTGCTGCAGAGCTTATCAGCCAGATTGGGTATTGTACAACAGCTGGATTTGGCACAAGCATCGCGTGCACATTATCCGCCTTTTGTCAATTTTTGTCTCTGGATGCTGGCAGAGGTTGCTATTGCCGCAACAGACCTTGCAGAGGTATTGGGGATGGCGATTGGTCTGCAATTGTTGTTTGGTCTTCCGCTGATGTGGGGTGTGGGGCTCACCGTGCTGGATACATTTTTGTTTTTGCTATTACAAAATTATGGAGTCAGGAAAATGGAAGCCTTTATTATTACGCTGGTAGCCATCATTGGAGTTGCATTTGTGATAGAGATCTATCTTGCAAAACCGGATATTGGAGAAATGGCCGCCGGCTTCATCCCATCCATTCCCAACAGTGCAGCCTTATATATTGCCATTGGCATCATTGGAGCGACTGTCATGCCGCACAACCTATATCTTCATTCCGCCCTGGTGCAGACAAGGAGATTCGGAAAGGATGAAAAAAGCCTACGCAATGCCATCAAATTCAATTTTATCGACTCTGCCGTGGCCTTAAACCTCGCTTTTTTTGTCAACGCAGCCATTCTCATCGTTGCAGCTGCGACATTTTTCAAAAATGGCTTGCACGAAGTAGCGGAAATACAGGATGCATATGTATTCCTTGAACCGGTGCTGGGCAGTAAGCTCGCTCCTATTCTATTTGCTGTGGCCTTGATTGCTGCCGGCCAAAGCTCCACGATTACCGGAACCCTGGCAGGTCAGATTGTAATGGAAGGCTATCTCAATATCAGAATCCAGCCATGGCTAAGACGGCTGATTACCAGACTCATTGCCATAGTGCCGGCAATGCTCGTCATTATGATATATGGAGAAAAGGAGACCGGCCCTCTGCTCATCCTGAGTCAGGTCATTCTGTCTCTTCAACTGGGTTTTGCCATTATACCCCTCATCCACTTCGTTTCGGATCGAAATAAAATGGGCGTATTTACCATAGGGATCAAACTGAAATTGGCCGCCTGGGTGATAGCGATAATTATTGTAAGCTTGAATATCAGGCTTGTCTTGAATATTTTCGATGAATACTATTCAAGTTCGACCCGGATGAAGGACATCATACTCTTTTTAGGGATTCCTTTATTTGTCGCTGCAATGACATTATTGGGATATATCACCATCAAACCATTGTTGACTAAAAACAAGACAACCAGGATCACCACTCCACACGGCACAATAGCTCCACTGAATATCCAGGCAGCACAACAATTCAAGCACATTGCAATTGCATTGGACTTTTCATCTATAGATTCCATTGCTGTAAGCAGGGCATTGAATGAAGGAGGGAAGGCGGCCAAATATCTTCTCATCCATATTGTAGAATCCGCCGGTGCCTATGTATCAGGTGGGGATTCCCATGACAGAGAATCATCAGCCGATAAGGCCAATCTAATCGCTTATGCAGGGCATTTAACAGAGTTGGGCTATCAGGTAGAGTATTGCCTGGAATATGGAAATCCCAAAAAGAAAATTCCGCTTATCGTCAATGAGGCAGGTGCAGACTTACTAATCATGGGTGCCCATGGTCATCAATGGCATCACGACCTTCTCTTCGGCACCACTGTTGATGCAGTGCGTCACCGTATCAAGATTCCGATGCTGGTGGTTCGGTAAATACTTTTTTCAATAGCCAATAACCGGCAATACCTGCAGTAATAGAAGCCGTGAAAATCCCTATTTTTGCCTGATCGGTATGTTCAGGATTCGTAAATGCCAATGTTGTCACAAATAAAGACATGGTAAAACCTATCCCTGCCAGCAACCCAAGTCCAATCATGCCCCTGAAATTAACACCCCTGGGAATAACAGCAAGATTCGCTGCCTTCATCAGATAGCTGGTCCCCACAACACCGACCACCTTGCCAACAAGTAAGCCCAAAAATACTCCCGGTATCACTCCTCCTGAAAACAAACCGGACATTTCGACATTCAAACTGACACCTGCATTGGCAAAGGCAAAGATTGGGAGAACAAACAGGTTAACAAATGGATGTAATGCGTGTTCCAGCCTTTGTAAAGGCGCGATAGCTGCGTTGGTTTGATCCTTTACATTGTCGAGAATATGTAACTGACTTTGAGACAATGCCTTTGTTTTATCACCTAAGTCTTGACTGTTGAACTGCTTCAATAACTTTTCAATTTTTCCTGAATACTCTTTCTCAGGTAAGATCACATCTGCAGGAATGGTAAATGCCGCGATAACGGCAGCAATGGTAGGATGTACGCCGGAGTTCATAAAGGAAAGCCAGACACCACAAATACCTAAAATAGCATAAAAGAAGATATTCCGGACGCCCATCTTATTTCCGACGAACATGGCTACAGCGAAACCCAACCCGGCGAGTAGGCTTTGCATAGTGATATCAGAAGAATAGAATAATGCAATGACAAGGACTGCCCCAAGATCATCAACGATAGCAAGTGCTGCAAGAAACACCTTCGCCCCAATAGGAACCCGATTGCCAACAAGGTGCAGTACGCCCAATGCAAATGCGATGTCAGTAGCCATCGGAATTCCCCAGCCATGGGCTGTTTCTGTACCGTAATTGAATATGATATAAATCAAGGCAGGTACGACCATTCCGCCAATTGCGGCTCCTATTGGTAATAAAGCCTGACGGGGCGATGCCAGTTCACCGCCTACAAATTCCCGCTTTAGCTCCAGTCCCACTACAAAGAAAAAAACAGCCATCAACCCATCATTGATCCAATGCAGGATATCATGCTCCTGAAACATCCTGCCATCAATCGAGAGCCCCAATTTTTTGTCCAATATTTCGTAATAGTAAGGCGCTAAAGGACTATTGGCTATGATAAGTGCCAGGATTACACTTATGCCCAACAAAATACTCCCAACCTTCTCCTTATCGATGAATGCCAGAAAGGGGTTTAACTTATTATTTCTTTTGTGCATAATGAATTGTTTTAATACACGACTGATACAAAACCATTACATGAGTAAGAATCAATCGAACCATGCAAACCAATTTTTCCGCCAATTATAATCCAAAGTAAAATAAAAAAATTGGTTTTCCCAATATTAAAACCAATTTTTCCAAATATTATAGGGTCACCAGCCACCACCGCCACCACCGCCGCCACCGCCGCCGGAGAAGCCCCCACCTCCCGATCCGCTGGATGAAGAACTTGGCTGGGTACTGGCAGACGTCATCCTGCTTGAAAGATTCTGACTAAAACTGCCGGCAAAACTATTGGAGAATGAATTTGGACCAACATACCATTGATTCTGATACTCCTTTCCCTGCTCTTTGAGTGCAGTCTCGAACTTCCTGCCCCAGATATTATCGACACCCAGAACTAAAGCATAGGGAAGATACTTCTCAAAAACTTCAGGCGTCATCTTCGGAGGATTATGAAATTTGATGAGTTGATTCTCTGCGGCACCAAGATACATCCTGAAACCGGCAATCAAGGATTGAAGTTCAAGGAACCTCTTACCGGGTTGACGAATGGCATAACTAAAAAAGGAAATTCCCGTCATAATCATCCCATAAAATAAAATCAATACCCAATAAGAATTGATATAATGCCTTGATGTCAGGATAAAATAAAATAATGCAATAGTCAACAACAAAGGTATTAGCCAAATCCATCGCGATGTGCGATATCCCGAGAAATGGGCAATGAAGTAAAGGATAATATATACTACGAAAAAACCAGCACCATTACTTTGTTCTCCGGCATAATAATAAGTTTTGTGGATAAGATTCAAAACCGGGAGGTACGCAAGACTAATAAACAGAAAGACAAAGAACACGTATTTCCTGTTGGATCCTTCTTTGATAATCGAATTGTATTGCTGTTTGATTGAATCCTTGAATGACTGTACTGTTTGCTGTACTTTGGAATCATAGGTTCCATCGAGTTCCAATGTCGAGCCCTTGTATCCCACCATGTTATACAGAACATTCGATTCTTCTGTACTCAAAGGAACATCCTGCGTGTCCAATCTTGTGATAATGTATTTACTTCTACCGAAAAAGCCCGATTTGGGAACTTCTTCGATTTTAATCAACTTTTTAATGGCAAGATTGATCAGAGAAGCAGCCATCAAGGTATTTCTGTATTTTCCGCCCTCAAGATAGCCAATCGCTGCCGGACTCAGGCCTTCAGGAGTATCAAACTGGGGATAGACTGCAGGAGCAGGCAAATCTACACCATGTCGGTACCACAACCAAGCCATGATAACAAACAAGAACAGACCGACATACAAAAACCACTTCATCAATGCAATGGGTTTCATGCTGTCCGGGATAACAGGTCTGGATACAATATCCTTAGTGAAGCCAACAGCAACTGTCAGTCCTTCATTTGTTCCAAGGTTGAAGGCTGTCCATGTCATAGAATTGGGAGTTTTTTGTTCTGCATTGCAATTCCTGGAAGTACTGCCATAAGATCCTGTATAACAGGATGATTGGAGAATCTGTGCCGCTTCGGGAAGCGTAACTGTTGCAATAGCAGTATCAATCGGAAATGCCCATTTATTGCCGGTTATGTTCCAATACAATTCGTCATAATGGTCAAAAAAACCGATTTGTCTCTCAGTACTATAGGTTATCTTATATTGATAAATACCAGGACTTAAGTAGATATCCTCATCGCCGATATAAATAATCTTGTAACCGTTTTCATACTGATCGTGATAAGGCTCTTCAACACCGTTTTTCTTTATGGAGATGATCTGATAACTTACTTGTATGGTATGGTCATTGACATTCCGCTCAGTGGGAAGGGCCCTGAATATACCCCGATTGATGCTTATATTTAAAGCATTGACAAGAATCGTTTCCTCTACAATCAATTTTCCGGAAGAATCTATGACAATCTCCGACCTGAAGCTTAAAATACGCTCATATTCCGGCAAGACACCTTGAATAGCATTAGCTCTGGCAAGATAAAATGCCAGAAAGACAAATATCAATCCTGTCCGGAGATTCATAGGATCAAAACTTAACCTGCGGTACGCTTCTTTCTCCTGAATCTTCAATCTCAAAATAAGAGGCCGGGCCAAATGTGAAAGCTCCTGCAAGAATATTCCCCGGAAAGGATTCAATAGCGATGTTGTAATCGCGTGCTGTACCATTGTAGTATCGCCTTGCCTTCTCAATATCACCTTCAATATTGACTAACTGCCCTTGCAGGGCCTGAAAGTTGGCATTGGCTTTCAGGTCCGGATATTGTTCCGCTACAGCAAAAAGGTTAACAAGAGACTTTCCCAGGTTATTCTCTGCCGCCTGCTTTTCACTTATGGATCCTGCATTAAGTGCCTGTGCTCTGGCCTGCACCACGGAATCCAGTGTTTCCCGCTCATGGGTAGCATATCCCTTGACCGTCTCAACAAGATTGGGAATCAGATCGTGCCTCTTTTTCAAAAACACATCGATGCCGCTCCAACCTTCCAGCATTAGGTTCTTGGCACGCACCAACTTGTTATAGATACTGATGAAGAAAAAGAGTATCACAACGGTAAGTAGGAAAAAAAAGAGTAGAAATTTCATAACACTAAAGTTTAAGCAACCAAATATAAACAAAAATCGTGTAATTCTCGGTTTTATACATTGGAATATCATTTTTCCGTGCTTACAAGCTTTAAAGGACTTAGATTGCCTGATAAAGCTCCGGATGTGCCGAGTAAAAATTTTTGAAATGGGTCTTGGATAAGAAAGATTCAAGTCGGCTACCTTACCGGGCTAAATGGCAGGTAAAATAATTACAAAAAGGGAGAAATGCGGGGCATTTAATCATAGGGAATAAAACCGCCATATACAGGTAATTTCAAGATTCCTTATCGTATAATTCAAAATAGCAACCTATTCCCAGGCTGTTCTGTCATTTCTTTTTAAGGACTTGCGTATATTGACCCAAAACGCCATGAAAAGATATAGAATCATGGAGGAACCCAGGGTAGCGCAACTAAGATAAATAAAATATAGTCGAACGCGTGAAGTAGCTATCCCTACTTTCTCTCCGATATAAGTACAGACACCAAATGCCGACTTCTCAAGGACATCCTTCATGTTCAATTCTTCCATTGCTATGTATTTAATCCATGCATAGAAACTACAAATTTACCATAAATCACAGAATTTCCAATAAATAACGCAGATTGTGTGGATAAAAAATGTACTTTTTACTCACGTTTAGATGTAAAGATGCCTGGACCCTAAAAGCAAAATCAAATAGTATCAGATATTCAATTGGTCATAACCAATCGTAGAGTACCATATTGCAATTTATTTTTTCTTGCTATAAAAATAATGCCATATGACATTCCCAATAGTCCAATTTCATCGACCCAAACGACTGCTACAACGGCATCTCCGGACCCCGGATTGTTTCACCCCCCCGGACAGAGCAAAGTTCTGGCGCTTAGCTCTCGGGACAAGTATCCAAGTATTTTTTATACTGTTTCATGATTCTCCTTGGTATAACAAGAATCAAGGCCATGTAGAATACTTTGTGCTTTTATGAAAATAAATCATTCAAAAAAAACTTAACGCACTGTATATATGACTCCACGCTCACTTCAGGGTATATCCTTTTGTTATTTTTTTGACCATTTACCTACGCATCCGTTACCGCAGGAACCAATTATGGTAGGGTTTATTTTACCTTTAGTTCAATCTCCGGTGAAATTGTAGGCTTGTTATAAGGCCGGATCCATGCAGAACTTACTTTCGGACAATGCTTGATTTTTATAGTTGTGCAAGATATCGTACACATCTTTTTAATTTAATTATGGTTGAAATAAAATAGATTTTCTATCTTCACGCCCGTTTTTGAATAAATCATTTCAAAAACCTACCGGAAAAAGTCACCGGCAGAAATACGATAAATAGCATCCTATTATCGTGAAACATTGACACCATCACGCCCACGTGATGAAATTGGTAGACATGCAATCTTGAGGGGGTTGTGGACTATGTCCGTGCCGGTTCGAATCCGGCCGTGGGCACTACTTAGAAAAGAAATTCCATAAAACAAAACAGGCCCGGAAAGATTAAACCGGACCTGTTTTGTTTTATGGAATACAGATTAAATCTTGATTATCTTTCTCTGCAGCCTCTTTTCTCCTACATTTATGATGACATGATAGACTCCGGGCGTCAATCCTTCTACGGATAACTCTACAAGTTTTTCAGCAGAATTATGGGTATCAAGTTTTTTCCTGATAACCTCCTTTCCCAGACTATTGATGATTGATATATTTTCCGGATTGTAATTTCTATTTTTCAAGGCTACCACCACCTTGTCCTTAACAGGATTGGGCGAAATACTGATCTCGGGTGAATCAGCCTCTCCCACTCCATTCGTGCAATCAATGACTGTGATATAGATACTATCATAAGCAAAACAACCGGGCCATGGATTGTAGGTATACTTGATTTTATGCACACCGACACCTGCCAGATAAGGATAGAATGTGCTTCCGGTTAAGCCCGGCCCACTCCACGAACCTTCTGCCGGAGTAGCCTCCAGTACATAAGGCGTTGCAAACTGACATAATTGAGGTGGGGTAGACAGGATCTTCGTACCGGGCGGATGGTTTACCGTAATCACACCCACATCAAAACCATTGCAGCCCTCCTCATCCTCATAGGAATAGGTTATGAAAAAGGTCCCGATATCGCTGATGGAAGGATAAAACACCGAATCAACCATACCCGTACCAAAAAATCCGCCACCTGCAGGTTGGCCATGAAATACAAGTGGCGCACCATTAAAACAATAATTCTCCGGCACATCAAGAATCGTCACATCAACTTCCTTGTTTTGCTCGAGCACATAATCTACATTTGATGTAGCACTGCATTCCTCCGAATCGAATTGTACCGAATATTTGCCTGGTTTAGTAACAACAATCGTACTTGCGTTGCTTCCATTGATAGGCTCATCATCCAAAAACCAGGTGTACTGCCCATTGCTAATCTCTTGTGTGGAAAGAACGACGGAATCAATCTTACATCCAACTTCAGTGTCAGTGCCCTCAATGACAAGTTCCGGGGCACACAGTAAGAAAGTATCGATTCGGTAGATCTGTCCATTATCTCTTGCTGCATAAATATTCTTATCCTTATCATAACCAAATGCCACAAAGCCATCGATATTGGTCCGGGCCAGTTCTATGGTCGTAAAGGATTTATCCTCATTGCGCTTGGTCCCCCAGAATACTCCGGAACAGTAATCTACCGAGTAATAATAACCATACAAGGAACTATTCGGTTGCTTCCTGTTCACAACCCCACCTGAGATGCTACAATGACCTTCATCATGACTAAATGCTGCTACAGGAAAAGTATAGCCTAATATATCACCACAACCAGCCGTATTATAAGGCACATAACCCTCATAACACCGCCATCCGTAGTTACGTCCTCCATCCCCGGCTTCTTCAAAGTCTATCTCCTCCCACTTGTTTTGCCCGACATCGGCGATCCAAAGGTCGCCTGTCAATTCATCAAATTTGAATCTCCACGGATTCCTCAGACCCAATGACCAGATCTCCGGCCTATATTCCGAATCTCCTACAAACGGATTGTCGGCGGGAATATCATATCCCGGACTGCTACTCACGTCAATCCGCAACATTTTGCCTAGCAATTTCTGCTTATTCTGAGAGTTGTCCTGTGGATCACCGCCACTTCCCCCATCACCCATACCAATGTACAAATACCCATCATGACCAAACTCAATATTTCCTCCATTATGATTGGCAAATGGTTGATCAATCTCCAGGAGAATTTCCTCTGAGGCTTTGACCGCCCTATTGGAATCAGATGAAATACGGTACCGGGCGATGATGGTGTTACCTTCATCCTTCTCGGTATAATTGACATAGAACATGCCACTCGTCTTGTAGTCCGGTGGAAAGGCAAGACCAAGCAGCCCACGCTCACCACCTGACAACACCTTATCTGAAATGTTTAGAAAGTTAGAATCCAGCACTGAACCATCAGGAAAGCCAATCTTTATTTTGCCGCCCTTCTCTACAATAAAAATCCTGTTATCATTGCAGCTCTGGAGGGATACAGGTTTTGAAAGCCCTGAAAATACTTTAACCAATTCAATACGTGGCAAATCATCCTGAGAAAATCCGGTCGTACTGAATAAGAACAAAAAAAGAATTCCTAATAGACTAGCAAAATATTTCATATTTTTCTGAGTTTAAAGCTTTAAAAATATTTCATTTTTTCAAATTTTCACAATTTATTACTCATTTTGAGTGCAAAATTTAGGTAACATATATTTACTCATTTTATATAAAACTTTAAATCAAACGTTTAAATATCACATATTTTAACCAACCGTTGATTAACACCCTGCACCCAATACCATTGTCATGATTTACAATGAATTAGTGTAGTTATTATTGAACTTTAGGTGATGATTCATCCTGTTAACTCTCTTTTGTCAACCGGCTTTTTCTGCCAAAAATCCCAATCCGCCTCGCTTGATGTCCAAAATGAATATCATCCCTATTAAACCCTCCATCATTCATCCTTTATTAAAAATTATAGCAGAATATTTCAGCGGATGATAACTTGACTTTGGAGAGTATCCTTGACAACTCCACTCAAACTAAAAAATTCATGCGAATCCTTTAACCTTAAGTACCTTTGTTCCATTTAAATATTAACTCCACCGCTAAGGTTAAGTAATGAATATAAACCAGCCTGAGAAGATGACGCTCCTCGAAAAAATCAAGGTGAAAAGACCTTTTATTATAGCAGGCCCTTGTAGTGCCGAAACTGAACAACAGGTCATTGACACTGCGGTAAATCTAAGCCGGGATGGCAACGTCGACGTATTAAGGGCAGGAATATGGAAGCCCAGGACAAGGCCCGGCAGCTTTGAAGGAGTTGGAACTGTTGGTTTACCATGGTTACAGAAGGCAAAAGAAATTACAGGTTTGCCGGTGGCAATAGAGGTGGCAAATGCAAAGCAGGCAGAAGAGGCACTTGACCATGAAATAGATATTGTGTGGATCGGAGCCAGAAGTACGACCAATCCTTTCAGTGTCCAGGAAATTGCCAATGTCCTGAAAGGAGTCGACATTCCTGTCTGGATCAAGAATCCTATCAATCCGGACCTGGAACTCTGGACCGGCGCCGTAGAACGGATACAACAATCGGGTATTCGGACAATAGGGCTTATACACCGAGGTTTCCATTCTTATGGAGACAATGAATACCGGAATACACCTATGTGGAATCTGGCAATTGAAATGAGAAGGCGATACCCTGAATTGCTTTTCATCAATGATCCGTCACACATCTGCGGCAACAGACATATGCTGGCCGAAGTGGCCCAGACTGCCGTTGATCTGGCTTATGATGGCTTGATGATAGAATGTCATATAGACCCCGATCATGCATGGAGTGATTCAGCTCAACAAATCACGCCTGATGGCCTGAGCAAATTATTGAAAAAAATCCACTGGGTACAGTTTATTGAAAATGGAGAGACAGACGAGCAATTGATTAGACTTCGTCACCAGATCGACCATATGGATGATCAAATCATAGAGTTGCTTAGCCAAAGAATGGTGATCTCGGATGCAATAGGCGCGTACAAGAAAGAACATAACTTATCCATTCTCCAAATGAAAAGATGGAATGAAATCATGGACCGAATCAGCAGGAAAGGAAAAGATCTCATGCTGAGCAATGAATTCATCCATCAATATTTCAACGCCATACATATGGAAAGCATCCGGCGTCAAAACAAGGTGATTAATAAAAAAATTGACCATCTTAACAATTAAAAGGAAACTAATTCCGGCTCTCTGCACATTGACTAAATAATCAGGGGCGTAAAACCAAACCCGAAAATTTCAGAATGAATTGACCAATCAATTATTTTTAAGGCAAATTTTTGAAGTAAATATTACATATTATATACAATTATTTATCTTTGATTATTAATATTATATAAATGCATAGAATATTCAATACAATAATCTGGATAACATTCACATTAGCTTCCTATGTAGAAGTACAGGCCCAGACAATGGATTCGCTTTATCATGCCGTGGAGGTGGATTTAAGTACGACATCTATTCAGGAAATTGCCCGTTTGGGGATAGAAGCTGATCATGGTATTTATGCTCCGGGCCGATTTTGGATCAATTATTTGTCAGACTACGAAATCGGGCTGTTACAAAGCAATAAAATATCGTTCCGAAGAATAGACCGTTCCGGAATGAAGGTTTTTGACAGAAGTGGAGATAATTGCTTTAATACCAATCCCAACAAATCCGATCCCAGGAATTTCCGATTGGGTAAGATGGCCGGATATTATACACTCGAGGAAATGAATGCCATCCTGGACAGTATGCATCTTTTATTCCCACAACTTATTTCGACCAGAAAAGACATATCAACATTCAGAACCTTTGAAGACAGGCCAATACAATGGCTCCGCATATCTAATCATCCCGAAAAAGACCAGGAAAAGCCCCGCGTCCTATACACGGCACTCCATCATGCTAGGGAGCCGATGAGCCTGACCCAGCTTATTTATTTTATGTGGTACCTTTTGGAGGAATATGCCAACAATGAAGAAATAAGGGAATTAATAGACAATACGGAATTATACTTCATTCCCTGTGTCAATCCGGACGGGTATGCCTTCAATGCAAGTAACAAACCGGAAGGGGGAGGTATGTGGCGTAAAAACAGATGGTTGCATCCTTCAGGATTCATTGGTGTAGATCTCAACCGCAATTATGGGCTTGCCTGGGGCATTGATGATGTCGGCTCAAGTCCGGACCCATTCAGTAGTGTGTACCGGGGACCGGGTCCATTTTCTGAGCCGGAGACACAGGCAGTAGCCTATCTGACTGATCAATACAAGTTTGACCTTGTGCTCAATAGCCACACTTATGGCAATTACATCATCTATCCGTGGAACTATACTGCCGATCCATGTCCCGACGATGAGGGGTTCAAAGCTATTGCAAGGGTATATGCCGGAAGAAACAGTTTTGCCATAGGTAACAGCAAGGAAACCGTCGGATATCTTTCAAACGGAGGATCTGATGACTGGATATATGCGCATGATCCCGAACACAAGATATATTCATTTACTCCGGAAGTAGGATTCAATAGTGAAGGATTCTGGCCGGATGCCTCGCGAATCAGGCAGATTTCCGGAAACAGTCTTGAAGGGAATATTGTTTTTGCTGAGATGGCGCATAGATATTTCGACATTGCTTTTCTTGACCCGCTCTTTCTGATTCGTAACAAGGATAATGAAATCAATTTTTCGATAAGCCGTGCCGGTTCCGGACAGGGACCGATTACTCTAAAATTTCGGATACTGGACAATTCGGCAATTCTGGACAAAAACCGGTTGGACTACGATATGCCTGTCCCGGGCCTGCGGGTGGACAGAATAGTCATCACTCCCGGCACAACAGCAATGAATGGCGATCCGGTTAAGTTGGAGATCACCAGAGAAATGGGTCTGCTCACCGTAAAGGATACTGTAGAATTTACCGTCAAGTCAGGGATTTCGACTATCATCAATAAATGCGATGACATATCAACCATCATTCCGGATGGAGTGGATTGGGGAGAGGATTACAAGGAATTTTACTCACCCCCGTCTTCATTTGCAGATTCTCCGGATGGATTCTACCGTGAAAATCAAAATTCCGGCATTGTGTTTGAAAGGGAATTCTATATTCCGACAGATAAAAACACCTTGCTGACATACTGGCTTAAATGGGACATAGAAGGAAATTTCGATTACGCACAGGTGTATGCCATCACAGACTTTGGAGAAGTGCCACTTTGCGGGAAATTCACCAGGCCGGGTACAATATTCCAAAAAGAAGGACAGCCTCTGTATGATGGCAATAGTGTCATCTGGGTGCGTGAAGAAGTCGATATGAGTGAATTTTCCGGTCAATATATTCATATTGGCGCAAGACTGGTGAGTGATGACCAGGAGAACAGACAGGGTATCAATCTGGATGATCTCGAGCTTATTTCATACAGTGATATTTCCGGTAAATCCGTATTGGTCAATCCGTCCGAGGTTGCAATCTACCCTAACCCTACCTCTGACAAATTCAAAATTTTAGTTCCATATAAAAACCTGATGGCTGATGTGGTTGTCCGGGACAATCTTGGCAGGACAATAACATCCATCAGAAATTGCAACCTGTCGGAATATGAATTCCATATCGAAGGATATGCGCGCGGAATTTATTATATCAGTATCTATACTGACAATCGCAATTTATTTACCAAAAAACTGAACAAACTATAATTTAGACACCATGAAGAAATTATTTACTGTCATTATCTTAGCCATATTGATTCTGGGTGCTTATTTAGCATATCTCATTTACTTCGGCACGACAAAACCTGAATTTGTGCAAGTGGATAAAATCTCAGTCAGTGATGTAAAATTATTACCTAACCCATCCTTTGATCTGGCGGCTCACCTGGAATTCAACAACCCCAATTCCATTGGAGTCCATATAGATAGTGTCATTTGCGATATTTACATAGAAGAAAGTAAAGTAGCAACTGTGGTCAGTAAAGAGAAGGTCGAGGCTCCCGCTAATGCCCATTTTTTCATACCAGTCAATACAAGGATAGATCTGTCAGAGCAGGAATATGCAAAAATATTCGGGAATAATCTCTTTGAAAGTATCCTGAACAATACAATCAAATTGAGATTCAAGGGTGAAATGACCTTGACTAAATTCGGCTTACACCGAAAGATTCCATTCGATTATGATTATAAGTATAAAATTCTTTAAAAAGAATCATATTATTAATTTAATTAATATATTTGCACTTAAATAATAATGGAATGCCAAATCCTATAGCCGGGGCATCGCGAAAAACCACTCGGCCTCCTGTAAAAAAAAGACGGGTCAAGCCGCAAAAGACCACATCTGGAAGACTTTCCGAGAAAAAAGTGATATTCGGAACTGCATTTCTTGTACTTCTATGCATGATAAGTATTCACCTTTCCGGATGTTTTGATGAATTAAAAGCTTCCAAAATCAATAAAAGCTATATAAAGTTTCCGGAATTCGGTATCCATATGCCTACACTGTATTCCATCAATGGCATTGATGTTTCGGTGCACCAGGGAATGCTTGACTGGAAGGCCATAAAAAATGCAGCAGCCGGCTCGGTTAAAATAGACTTCGCATTTATCAAGGCTACAGAGGGAAGAACCAAGGTTGACAAATATTTTAAGTATAACTGGGAGCAAGCCGAAAAAAACGGATTGATCAGGGGGGCTTATCATTTTTTTCTACCAAATAAAAGTGGAATGGATCAGGCCAGGTTATTTCTCAAAACCGTTGATTTTAAAACCGGGGATTTTATTCCTGTATGTGATATTGAGATAACAGGCGGTGCAGATTCAGACATGATAGAACAGAATCTCAGGGACTGGCTTGACACGGTAGAGAAAGAAATCGGCAAAAAACCAATCCTGTATAGTTCCAAGAAATTTTATGAAACATACCTACATCAAGAATTTTCGGATTATCCATTATGGATTGCTCATTATAACGTGCCCGCCCTTGAACTCAAGGACCAAAACAGATGGCTTTTTTGGCAACATAACGACAAGGGCAAGGTAAAAGGAGTCAGAAAACATCTGGATTTCAATGTTTTCAATGGTACGATGGATGAATTGAACCTTTTAAGGTTGTAAGTGTGAAGAAAAACCATGAAGATGCTTGTCAACTCTGCAATCCGGCATAAATTCGGTTTTTATGAGCCAAACGTGAATTAAAAAAATAATAACAACTTGAACATACATCTTATAGCTATAGGGGGTGCCATCATGCACAATCTTGCCATGGAATTATGTGACAATGGCCACATTGTCACCGGTAGCGATGATGCAATCTATGATCCGGCACTCACCAGACTCAAGGAAAAAGGAATTCTCCCTGAAGCAATGGGTTGGTATCCGGAGCGAATTCACGCCGGACTCGACCTCGTCATCCTGGGAATGCATGCCCGTGCTGACAATCCTGAATTGAAAAAAGCTCAGGAAGAGGGAATCAAGGTAATGTCCTTCCCGGAATTCATGTATGAGCATTCTAAAGATAAAAAGCGCGTAATCATTGCCGGAAGTCATGGCAAGACTACAACTACTTCCATGGTACTGCACCTGCTGCGATCTGCCGGCAAGGAAGTGGATTATTTGGTCGGCGCACAACTGGAAGGATTTGGCAATATGGTGCGGCTTTCTGATGCCCCTATTGCAGTCTTTGAAGGAGACGAATATACTGCATCCCCTCTGGACCTCAGGCCAAAGTTTATGCATTACAAACCGCATATTTCAGTGATCACAGGTATAGCTTGGGACCATATTAATGTATTTGAGACCCATGAAAAATACATGCATCAGTTCGAGCTACTCATCGAAGATACACTCAGCAGAGGCACATTGGTGTATTACGGAGGCGACAAGGACCTGAAAAAACTTGCAAGTAAATATCCCGGTAAGAAAATAGAATACGAAGCCTTGCCCTACAAGAGTGATGAAGACGGATGGTCAGTAATGGTGGGGGATGAAGCTATTCCGGTATCCATCTTTGGAAGGCACAACTTCGAAAACTTATGTGCAGCATATGAAGTAGTGAAAGAGCTCGGTCTGACCAATCAACAATTTATCAGCGGATTGAGATCAATGCCCGGTCCGGCTCGTCGGCTGGAAGTCCTTAGAAAGGCTGACAAAAAAACCATTTATTACGACTTCGCACACGCCCCATCCAAGGTAGACGCCACGGTGAAGGCAGTCAGGGAGCGCCATCCCGGACAGCAACTAATCGCCTTTCTAGAACTTCATACTTTTTCCAGCCTCAACAGGGACTTCATACCACAATATGCCCACACGCTCGACGCAGCAGACGAAGCCATCATCTTCTACAACCCTGATACCGTAAAGGCAAAACATATGGATATAGTGCCACCGGATTATATCGTCCACAGCTTCAAACGAGATGATATCGATATCATCGAAAATACAGCCAGTCTGCATCAGCGATTGTTAGAGTCGGTGCAGAAAGAAGCCGTTGTCTTAATCATGACGAGTGGAAACTTTGGCGGATTGGATATACGGAAGGAGTTCTCTGACAAAGAGTGATTGTGCTTGAGTCAGTCCAACTTTTTACTTTAAATCTTTACCAATCAATGCTTTGGGAAAATTCGGTCTGCCATAGTGATTGCGATGGCAAACTGCTCCAAGTCGATCCCCGGCAGTCGGTTCTTTTCGATTAAATATTGAATTACATTTTCTGTAGCCATATTACCCACCAAATCATCCTTTGCCATGGGGCATCCTCCGAAGCCTCTGATCGCTGAATCCATACGCATGCATCCATGAGAGAAACTCGCATCCACTTTTTCGTACCATTTGGCTGGATGTGTATGAAGATGGGCACCGAATTCCACACCCGGATATTGGGGGATCAGGCCTGAAAAAAGATATTCAATACTGTCCGGACTACTTACACCAATGGTATCTGACAAAGACATCGTCTCAATACCCATCTTGTATAACCTGTCTACCCAGTTTTCAGCAATCTCAAGGTTCCATGGATCGCCATAAGGATTACCAAAGCCCATACTGAGATAGAGCACTAATTTTTTACCTTTTTTTACACAGATCTCCAGAATGTCCTCCACCCTAATCAATGACTCCATAATGGTAGCATTGGTATTACGGAGCTGGAAGGTTTCAGAAATACTAAAAGGATAACCCAGATAGGTAACTTTTTCCTGCTCTGCAGCCTGAAGGGCACCGCGCACATTGGCGATGATCACCAACAATTTGGTGGGTGAAAGACTCATATCGATACCCTGCAGAACATCCTCGGTATCAGCCATCTGCGGGATGGCCTTGGGAGAAACAAAGCTACCGCAGTCCAAAGTATCATAGCCCACACGCATCAACTGATTGATGTATTCAATTTTGGAAACCGTGGGAATAAATTCATGCAACCCCTGCATAGCATCCCGTGGACACTCAATTAATTTAATCTTTTTCTCTTTGTTATCCATATACCGTCCGGTACAAATGTAAGAAACTTCAGCTTTAAAGAAGGATATAATCCGGATTAAGAAATCAAAACAGAAAGAAATCAAAAGAAAACCCATCTATAAAGTCACCGGAATTTTCAAAAACAAGGCATTATATACCTGAAAAACAAAAATAAGGATTGAAGTACATTTCTTGAAAGACCCTACTCGTTTTAATAGATGATAAGTTATTCCGTCAGCATTGGAATATTAGCCAATCCTGCTTCCTGGCTAAACTTTAAGATACCTCACAAAGATCTCTCTGAATATCCCCGGAAATTCAAGAATAGTATGACAACGATCTCGGCTCGTATATCTGACTTTGAAAATACATCTTTGGACAAATACATCTGAGTGCAATCAATCAATACAGAAAAAGATTGACTTATTGAAGAATTGTGGTCGTAAAAAGCGTTCATTGCTAAAAAATACCCGCTGAATTTTTTCCAATACAGAGCCTGAAATAAGATGGGAGCGAAGAACTGATTGAATTCATTCGGACATGGTAAAATGAAAAATTTGACGGAGAATGAAAAAATAATAAATGCGCCTAAAATGAATGGGTGTGGTGGGGGCAAGGGTTTCGATGGGAAAAATCGAAGTAGGTAGGAAAATAATACTCCACGATCTGCGTGACACCAGCATCCCACTAAAAAAGCAAATATTTATATGTCTATAAATGGAAAAGCCATTTACTGCACAATTCGAAAAAGGCTTGTCCCTTGAATATACCGCTATTAATCTTCTACCTAATTCCTGGGCCAGGTAAATGCAACAGATCCAAAAATCGAAGTAGGTAGGAAAGTAATAATTCAAAAACCGCCTCACACAAGGATTTGGAGACAAATGAAAAATTAAATTCCCGAGTGAATCATCGAAATTTTGGCAAGGCTGCGCTGAAAGGTAATACCTGCAAGCATTGTGGCTATTAATCATCTACCTACTTCAGAGGCGGCATCATCCTCTCCCTCCCAAAAATCGAAGTAGGTAGGAAAATAATATTCCCCGATCTGTGTGTCACCGGCATCTCAATTGAAAAGCAAATATTTATATGCTCAAAAATGGGAAAGTTATTTACTGCACAATTCAAAAAAGGCTTGTCCCCTGAATATACCGCTATTAATCTTCTACCTAATTCCGGGACCGGGTCAATGTATCAGGTCCAAAAATCGAAGTAGGTAGGAAAGTAATAATTCAAAAACCGCTATACACAAGGATTTGGAGACAAATGAAAAATTAAATTCCCAAGTGAATCATCGAATTTTTGGTATGGCTGCCCCGAAAGGTAATACCTGCAAGTATTGTGGCTATTAATCATCTACCTACTTCAGAGGCGACACCACCACCATCCTCCCAAAAATCGAAGTAGGTAGGAAAGTAATAATTCAAAAACCGCTATACACAAGGATTTGGAGACAAATGAAAAATTAAATTCCCAAGTGAATCATCGAATTTTTGGTATGGCTGCCCCGAAAGGTAATACCTGCAAGTATTGTGGCTATTAATCATCTACCTACTTCAGAGGCGACACCACCACCATCCTCCCAAAAATCGAAGTAGGTAGGAAAGTAATAATTCAAAAACCGCTATACACAAGGATTTGGAGACAAATGAAAAATTAAATTCCCGAGTGAATCATCGAATTTTTGGTATGGCTGCCCCGAAAGGTAATACCTGCAAGCATTGTGACTATTAATCATCTACCTACTTCGGAGGCGACATCATCCTCTCCCTCCCAAAAATCGAAGTAGGTAGGAAAATAATACTCCACGATCTGTGTGACACCTGCATCTCACTTGAAAAGCAAATATTTATATGCTCAAAAATGGGAAAGTTATTTACTGCACAATTCGAAAAAGGCTTGTCCCTTGAATATACCGCTATTAATCTTCTACCTAATTCCTGAATAAATCAACCACAGTAAGCCACAAAACTAAAATACAAATAAAAAAATAACCCAAATGATATGAGCCTTATGCTTTCATGTGGTTGAAAATGATAAAAAATTTTCAGAAAACAACCCTTCTTGATCTTTCTCCGTTACACCGGTCTTTCCTCCACAAGCATCATGTCTTCTTGCCTTCCGGTAACAGCAAATAACCAATACACAGAGTCAAATAATAAGAAAACTTCTCAATCCATGCTATAATATTAAACCACCAATAAGAATTTACGTATTTTTGCCGTTTATTTCAAAAACTATCTTTTGGCAAGATTTCTTATTTTAGCAATATTATTACAGTCGGTATATGCCTTGCATGCTCAAAGGGGCTTCGAGGTAGGCGGCTTTGCCGGTACCAGCTGGTATTTCGGGGATATTAACAATGACCTGAAACTCAACAGCCCGGGAGCAACCATCGGTGCAGCCACACGCTTCAATTTCGACGAAAGAATATGTATGAAGGCCGGGATCAACTATATCTGGCTGAGAGGCTATGATTATAAAAGCTCCAATATCTACCAGAAGGCCCGGAACATAAGCTTCAACAATCATATGGCTGAACTGTCAGGCCAACTGGAGATGAACTTCCTTACATACAGACATGGCAGTAGAGACAACTGGTATACTCCTTATATGTTTGTCGGTGGTTCAGTCTTCGCACATTCTCCACAGGCTTATTACAACGGGAGTTGGGTCAAACTAAGGCCCCTAGGTACAGAAGGCCAGAAAAAGGGCAGCGAATATGCCATTACTTCAGCATCCTGGTTGTTTGGAGTCGGGTTCAAAATGGACCTGACCGACACATGGAGTTTCAATGTAGAATTGAGCTCCCGGCAGGCATTTACCGATTACCTGGATGACACCCATGGTTATTATGCAGACAATTTCCAACTAGAATACGAACGGGGACCGGATGCAGCTTATCTGGCTGATCCGTCAATCCTGATCCCGGGTTATAATGATGCTAAAATAGGGATAGAAGGATTTCAACGAGGCGATAAAAATAATTATGACGGCTATACAACCTTTACGGTGGGAATTATGTATTACTTTGCACGCGTCCCGTGTCCGGAAATATTAAAACACTGATAAAATTTATCAAAAAAATAACTAAAATCAGTTCTTTTGCGTATTTTCGTAGTTGAATTTGGGTAAAAAATTCCAGAAAAAGAAAATTTTTCAATAAAATTGGCTTTTATTTGTATTATTTATAAATTTTAAGGCCAATTAATTCTTTTCTTTTTGAACATTAACCAAAATATTAATTATCGAAATTTCTTTACTCTGTGGTAGGACAAATTGTTGAAAAAGCATTTCGCGTCGCCAATCTGTTAAAGAGGCCATTAATAGACCCTTCTTCATCTCAGAAGGAAGTTCTCACTCAATTGATGATAAAGGCTCAAAATACTTCTTTTGGCCTTCATTACAAATTTTCATCCCTCTTATATGAATCTGACATCGTAGAAAAATTCCGTTCTACGGTACCGATATTTGACTATGACAAAATACACAATGAATGGTGGCACCGTCTGCTGGAATGCGAACCTGATGTGTGCTGGCCAGGGAGAGTGAGGAATTTTGCTCTAAGCTCAGGCACGTCCGGCTCAGCCTCCAAATTTATCCCTGTCTCACGCGACATGCAACGATCCATGCGCAAAGCCGGCTTGCGACTGTTTATGAATATGGCCAACGTAGGCATTCCTGCGCATATGTTTAACAAAGCGATGCTGATGATCGGCGGATCCGCTTCACTCACGGAGAAATACGATTACAGATACGGAGATCTCAGTGGCATCAATGGCGCCTCCCCTCCTTTTTGGATCAAAGGTTATTACAAACCGGGTACTGAGATAGCCAAAATCAAAGACTGGAATGAAAGAACCCGCATTATAGTCGAGAACGCCCACAAATGGGACATTGGCTACCTGACAGGCATACCATCCTGGGTCCAGATGACTCTCGCCGCAATCATTGAACACTACAAATTAAAAACTATTCACGATCTGTGGCCAAACCTCAGTGTGTTTGTCACCGGAGGTGTCAACTACCAACCATATGAAGCAAGCTTCAATGAAATGTTCGCTAAGGAGGTAATTATCATAGACAGCTACCTGGCTTCTGAAGGATTTATTGCCTTCCAATCCCGAACAGAGACCAATGCCATGCGCCTTTTACTGGATAACGGCATCTTCATGGAATTTGTCCCTTTTAATGAAGAAAACTTTGACGAAGACGGCAACATTTACCCACACGCCAAAACAAAGCTTATAAGTGAAGTTGATACTGAAACTGATTATGCATTGCTCTTGACTACCAATAGCGGTGCCTGGCGATACTTACTGGGAGATCTGATACGTTTTTCCAATCTTCAGCATCAGGAAATCCATATTGTAGGCCGAACCAAACACTTCCTCAGCGTCTGCGGCGAACATCTATCCGTAGATAACATGACTTCAGCTGTGTTGCAGGTGCAGAAAGAATTAGGACTTCATATCAGTGAGTTCACAGCTTCATATGTAGAACACGAAGATTTTTTCCGCCATAAATGGTATCTGGCATGTGACAGCCAAGCTTCAATCAATGACATCAAAAAAGTGCTCGACTCCAAGCTGTGTGAGATCAACGATGACTATGATACCGAACGAAGGGCCGGCGTCCTGAAAGAACCTGCTGTGGAAATAATTCCAACACAATGGTTTTATGATTATATGGAACGTCAGGGCAAACTGACCGGACAGACCAAATTCCCCCGAGTAATCAAACATCAGGCTTGGGAACAATGGGAGCGGTATGTGCTTGAAAAACAAGGCATACTTTCGCCAAGGTAAACTGCAGAAACTCACCTGTGTGAAGAATCAGAATTGCGCAATAAAAAAATGGTCAAACACAAGTTCACCTGAATTATAGGCAAACTTCAATCTAACCTTAATTGGACTCTTTTAAAAAATTTTCAAAAATATGTCTTCCGAATCAGTACTGAATAGCCTCCTTATTCTAACTGCCATATTGGTAGCCATAGAAGCAATTGTCTCTTCAATCCAGGGAAGACAATTCTATACGGTCAAAGATACCTTGTATAATTTTTACTTGATGGCACTGAATACAGGGCTGGCTTTTCTGATGCTGGGAGTATCTATTAAAGTACTTGACTTTTTCTATCAATACAGCCTTCCAATCCATCTCAATCCTTTTTTATACTGGCTGGCTCTACTGATTGTACTCGACTTTGCCTATTATGTCCTGCATGTGGTGGATCATCAGAGCAGATTTTTCTGGGCAATCCATGTTACTCATCACAGCTCTGAATTATTTAATCTCACGACAGGCTTCAGATCGTCCGTCTTACAACCACTCTATCGCTTCATTTACTTCATACCCCTGTCATTACTCGGCTTTAAGACCATCGACATCTTGTTTATGCACTCTATATGCCAGACTTGGGGTGTTTTGGTTCATACAAAATATATTAAGAAACTTCCTGCATGGATCGAATACATCTTTGTTACTCCGTCTCACCATAGAGTACATCACGCTTCCAATGTCCTGTACCTCGACCGTAATATGGGCATGTTCCTGATTATTTGGGACAGAATATTCGGCACCTTCCAGGCTGAAGAAGAATGGGAAAAAATAAGGTACGGCCTGACACATGAGCAGGAAAAGGTCAACCCTGCTAACATAATCACCCACGAATGGTCCGCCATTTGGAAAGACATGAAAAAGTCCAGTAATTGGTTAGACAAAATCAAATATATCTTCTACCCTCCCGGTTGGAGCCATGACGGAAGTATGAAGACCAGCAATCAACTGCGTGCAGAGATGTATCCGCAAAATGTCAGAGATACAGATCCGAAAGGCTGATTGCCCTGAAGTTAAATTAAACTTCCCCGAACATAAATATTGTCTTCATGATTTGGATTTATCATAGAAGTCCCTCATGCTCAATGCAGGGGATATTGAGAAAAACGCATTTATCTCTTGAAAAATTTGTAAATTTAAACGATTCAATGTAAATTTGGTTCTCAATTTTGTAATCATGGTAAAGGCAAAACTGATTTCGGACACCGCCTCTTATAAAAAAACCAAAAGACTCCTGATATGGACATACACCGGTCTGCTTACCTTGTATCTGTTGTACAATCAGGTACTTATAGGATATTTGGGCTTTTCACCGTTGCCTTTACTACAGTATCTTAACCTTGCTATAGTTACGACTATCATTGCAGCCATCCTGATGTTATTGCTTGGGAAAAAGTTAGCCAGTCTGATCGGTCAGGGTAAAATTGAAATGGATGAAAAACATCTTTCCATTCTGAAAGCTGGAACAATCGTACAAACCATTGATCTGAGACCGGAGGACAAAGTCGTCCTGAACATCGTCAACCCTTTTGATTCATTAGCTACTTGTAAGGAATATAAAGGGGACAGCCCGGTATCCTTTATAGAGGTTTATAAAAATGGAGGTAGCGTAGCCAACAGATTCGACTTTGTCATAGAATCTCATTATATGATGACCCGGTTGGAAAAATTAAAAGCAAATTGGGCATCTATGCAGAAATAGTCTGCAGCCATCTTTCGTCATTTCCAATTTAATTAATCATTTATCAAAGACAAAATGTAATTTGTCTAAATAATCCTGTATCTTCATGCTTTAAAAAAATAAATATGTTGACAGGATTTAAACATTTACATTCCTATTTTGCCTATCTGCTACTTGCAGTGCTTATCATAGGCATCCTTTTCAATTTCCTGGCGTTTATGCAAGGAAAATCATATTCCAATACAAACCGAAAGTTTGCGTTATATGGATTGATGGCGACGCATATACAGGTTCTATTCGGTTTGATATTATATTTTGTCTCGCCACTCGGCATCTCTGCGCTATCAGGTGAAGCCATGAAAGACAGTACATCCCGACTCTATGCATTGGAACATCCACTCATGATGATCCTTGCGGTTGTTTTAGTTACTATTGGATACAGCAAGTCTAAAAAAGCAACAGCTGATGCACGGAAATTCAGAATTCAGCTTGCGTTTTATGCGGTGGCACTTGTATTCATACTTTCCAGAATCCCTTGGGCAGCATGGCCACATTGACAAATGCACTAATAAAGGATAATTTCAATTCCGACATATAAAAGAAAAAGCGCTTCAAGAAGCGCTTTTTCTTTTTCAAAATCAAAATGATAACATTGCAATAAGCCGGATTCTGTACGTAGCTTCGTCATTTATCTTGGCCGGCCGTCACCGGACGGCTCTTTACTGCCCACCCCTCCGACAAGGTGCGAGCCACACCACTCTATGGCATATGCCGTAGACATCGGATATACTTGGCATTTCAACGCGTAAGGTTTATCCCGGCGCACCGTTACCGGCACACCGTGTGCGCTCTTACCGCACATTTTCACCCTTACCTTGCTTTTGCAAGGCGGTATAGTTTCTGCGACACTCTCTGTTCCTGCACGGCTGCAAGACCCACCCGTTAGGTGGTACGCTGCTCTATGTTGCCCGGACTTTCCTCACCCTGCCATTGCAGAGCGCGACGAAGTACAATGTTATCTTGACTTCAATTTGTTAATAACGCATATCAAAGGTAGAAAATTCCGGGGTAGATCTACTTTCAGCATGTAAAACAACAAACATTGTCCCTACCTTCTCTTATTGAAGCGCTGCATTGAGCAATAATAAAAATCAGATACCTATGTATCTCATCAAAAAGAACATCACACATTTGTTGACAGATTAAGGTTGCTATACCAAGATGATTTATAGAATATTCCATATATGCTTGGTATACTTGTCCGGATAGCTATGCTACTATAGCTCTGCTCTGTCCCGTGAGTGAAACAATCCGGGGTTCCGGGATGCCGAGTTTACATTCGTTATTATCTACCTTTTTTCAATGTCATCCTCCCGAAACATAATCATTGATCATGAAATATACATTACTTTTTCTACCACTGAAAAATCCAAGACCGTGCAAAAAAATCCGGTTTTAAAAGGCCGTTTCATACTTTTTAACATTCAGAAAGCCCGTAGGGGCAATCAAAGATGAGAGTCAATTTGAAGTACATGATTACCCCCAACAGATATTTATTTCACGCGTGCATTGAAACAGTTTCAACAGGAATAATCAACTCATCAATCAGATCCCCTGTCAAGAGTACATGGTATGTTTCAATATCTCCCCAATGGTAAATATACCTTTCCGACCAATGATATACTCACCGGTCATTACTGCACCCAGGGCAAATCCATTTCGGTTGAATGCTACATGCTTCAGGCTTATTGCATCGATTTCATTGCCGAACCTCAATTCATGTGTCCCGGGAACATCCTCAAGTCGATGAGAAAAGATCGGTATCAGATTGTCTTCATTCTCAGAGTTAAGTTGATAACCTTCAAATTCCTCTAACACCGCCCGTACCTGTTCACTCAATGTAATAGCAGTACCACTCGGAGCATCCTTTTTGTGGATGTGGTGGGTTTCGTTGATCTCGACTGAATACCCGCGGTGCTTCATCAATGCAGACAATTGTCGGGCAGCTTCAAAAAACAAGTTGACACCAATGCTGAAATTCGATGCCGCCACAAAAGAAGTTCCCTGCTTCTTAACCAAATCGTAGATCTCAGGCATCCTGGCATACCAGCCTGTCGTCCCACAAACCACAGGTAGACCTTGTTGGATCAGGATGGTCAGATTATCAAAGGCAGAGTTGGGACCGGTGAATTCGAAACAAACATCCGTATTGTCTGGCCGGATATCATGGATCTCGCCTTTATTCTCTTCACTTATCCGGAAAGAGACTGAATGCCCCTTCTCCAACAGGACAGACTCTATGACGTGCCCCATCTTTCCATAACCAATCAATGCTGCTTTCATGTTATAAAGGTAAAACAAATATTGAAGTCTGCGATCACTAACTTCTTCTTTTCACTAAACCTCAAAATTCCAACCTCTCCATTTAGAAAAAATTATTGTACTTTTGCTGGATTGCAGCAAAGGTTAATGGTACCAATCCATTCATTTGCACACAACATTCAACAACTAATTGATTTATCATCAGGGAGTTAGAACTATGAGCTGGTTTAAAAGATTAAAGGAAGGAATCACCACCACAACCAAAAACAAGAAGGAAGCACCGGATGGACTTTGGTATAAATGTCCGATATGTAAGGAAGCCAGCACCATGAAGGAATTCAGGGAGAATTTCTATAAGTGTCCCAAATGCGACTACCACTCCAGAATAGGATCCAGGGAATATTTTGAAATCATCCTCAATCCCGGCTATACAGTTTTATTTAACAATATCGAATCAGAAGATTTTCTTCATTTCGTGGACCTTAAGCCCTACAAGGACAGACTGGTTGAAGCTAAGAAAAAGACCAAACTAGACGATGCTCTATCCGTGGCAACCGGTCACATAGGGGAATTCAATATTCCTTTGACGATAGCATGTATGGATTTTGCCTTTATAGGCGGCTCCATGGGTTCAGTGGTAGGAGAAAAAATAGCGCTCGCCATCGAACACAGTATCAAACACAAGACTGCCCTATTAATCATCTCAAAGAGCGGTGGTGCCAGAATGATGGAATCGGCCTTTTCGCTGATGCAACTGGCAAAGACATCAGCCATGCTCACCTTGCTTTCCGATGAAGGTCTTCCATACATTTCCCTGATGACTGACCCAACAACCGGAGGCGTAACTGCATCCTTTGCCATGCTTGGCGACCTGAATATTGCAGAACCAAAGGCTTTGATCGGTTTTGCAGGGCCACGCGTCATTCGCGAGACCATTAAACGCGATCTGCCCGAAGGCTTCCAGACTGCAGAAGCCACCCTGGAAAACGGATTTCTGGATAAAATCGTCAACCGCAAGGATCTGCGGTCCACCTTGGAGACTATGCTTAGTATGCTGATGAAATAAGGCTCAACATTTTAAATTTCACCTTATAATTCAAGTATCTTAAACTGGATGTCCAACGGATCGGCGCATTCGTATATTTTTCTAAAAAAATCGTTCCCTTCCCGAACAAAGAAGCTCAGAAAGCTTTCTACACGTTCCTGCAATCCATTGTCTGGAAAAAATTTCTGCTGGAGTGATGCCAGTTGCTGTAGCTCGACATCATGCTTAGCGGATAAGGATTTTCGCAACCTGGCTTCAATGTGAGCCATCGTCTTGAAGAAAACACTTGTCTCAGCACCTACGAATCCCTTCAATGAAGGATCGACACCAGCCACCTTCGCCTGAATTTCCCGGATCAACTCGCTTAACTGTGCTGATTCCCTGCTCAGTGAAATGCCTCCTTCCGCATGTCTTGCCAAAAACTCCGCTCTCAAGGTATTTGGCTCCTTAAAAAGGTCAGCCACATCAACACCCAGTTTGTACATCCTCTTTGCAGAACCACCATCCAGCACCATCATACTGTCGCGCCTGACAAGCAAAGGCATAGGCACGCCAAAATGCTCGAAAAGCAGCTTACGATCCGCCCAATAAGCTAGCTCTCCCCCTCCCCCGACATAAGCTACATTGGGCAGCAGGAATTCCTCATAAAGCGGACGCATCACGACATTCGGGCTGAAACGTTCCGGATAAAGATCAATTTCGCATTCCATCTCTTCGACCGTAAAATGAAGCGAAGTATTGACAATTTCAAATCCTTCACCAGCACGCTCAATGCGATTGCGCCCCTCCGGACTGAAATAAAAAAAATTGATCGGTCGTACAAAAGCTTGTGGCTTCAGGCCAATATTCTTCATCAACTCCTGTTGGGGATGGATCAATGACTCAGCAACACCCGACATCACTTCTTCACGGATAATGCCCTTAAAGGCCTCCTTGCCTATCTTGCTGTCTGCATCCAGGATTAATAAGGGAAAATCCTTCAACAATGCATCGATAAACCGGGATATGGCGCGATTGATATTAGTACCGGGAGCGAATGATTGCTTGAGAAGGCCGGTCAGATATTGAGCATTTTCATTGTTCCCCAATATTTCCTGCACTTCGTTTAATGCTGTATCCAGATCATCTGTAGTCATCCTGCCCACAGGCCCTATCTGACTGGTTGTCCAGGATACCCTTTTTCCAAAAATAGTTACATGGTTGCATTCATCCAGGTCATGATCCTCACCGCCGATGTAGAAAACAGGAACAAAATTCAATTGAGGGTAGGCATCCTTCGCCTGGGCTGCCAGTTTGACCGTAGAAAGAATCTTCAGTATGAAGTACAACGGCCCGCCAAACAGATAGGGCTGATGCGCAGTTACAACCGTAAATGTATTTTCATCCAACAAGGAATCGATCAGTTCTTCACGGCCGGAGATACCATTTTCACGATATCGATCAATCAAAATAGAATGAATTGTCTTTCGATCAAAGGCCATTTTCTTCCTGGCCTCGACGATCTTACCAATAGAGTCCATATCCGGCATATATGCCAGCAAATCTTTGAAAGAATCATGCTCCCTGGCATATAAATGATCGAAGGCACTGAATTGGCCAACTTGGTCAAATGGGATCTTCCGGCAAACCATAATATAATATTGATACCCACAGGAACAAGGCTAACCCCAAATAGTTGTATGAATTAGGCGTTAAAATCACTTCATCCCAACAATGGAAGCGCGTTAATCAAATCCATGGCCATTATCACTAAAAATGTTTCAGAAGTAAAAACCTGCTGTAAAGGCAATGGATTGCATATAAAGTGGACCTCCATTTGAAGGCTTACATAAAGAACCATAATAATCCACATCCAGGGTAAGGAATTTCAGAATCATTCCTGCATGCAATGTCCATCCTCCTGCAACATAACAAGTTTTACTGAAAGCTTCTGTATTAATTTCGATGCCTTCAGGGCTGTAGATCCCAAACATCCCTACACTGCTTTTCAATCTGAAAGCTCCGAGATCGATCAAATCAACACCCAATCGAACAGGCATCAAAATTCCGTAATCGTAGCTACCGGCTTCCCTCGAGAGAACATCCCTGAAGGCGCCTTTCAGCGGCCCTTGAGAGGAAGGGAAGCTCATAAAATAAATACCCGGCTGGATAAGCAGCTTACCATTGTACACCAGTCCATCTATTCCCACCGTATTGCCGGCACTTGCATGATGTATCAACTTTGCATTTCTATCTTTATAAAAAACGGTCGAAGACACCCCCGCTTTCAAAACCATGCCATCCTTACTTTGTGCTTGTGATGAAAAAGTAAACAAAATAATACAATACAACAAAAAGGTATAACGAAAAGCAGTCATGGTAATTGAATTGATTGGAAATAAATATCAGGTAATAAAGCTGCTTGAGGGAGAGATATAATAATCTGTCAGCAAATATAAAATATATTATTTAATTTTGTAATATTTATTTAATCATTTTAATAATAATTGAAACTAATCTTGTAAATCCGCCTGATACGGTTTAATACAAATCTGAAATCAAGGATACGAAAACCATTTAAGCTCTAATCGACAATAAATTGTCGCAATACTCCGGATTTTGAATATTCAATAAGCATTTCTCCTGGCTTTAATCTGTAAATCAAGGTCCGGCACAATGCTGGCGGCTCAACCCAATCAATGTGTGATCACAATTTCAGGGTATAATTATTGAGCAAATAGTTACTTTTTTCCTACCTTGCGTCATAAATACTGAAGCATGAGAATCAACAAAGGATCGTTGGCAATAGGATTGATTATCCTGCTCTTTACATTGTTTAAATACTATTCCAGTACCCAGGTCAATGAAGTGACCGGGGAAAAGCAACATATTGCCCTGAGTGTTCAGGACGAAATAGCCATGGGCCTTCAAAGTGCCCCGCAAATGGCAGCTGAATTTGGTGGACTCTCTTCCAATCTGAATAACCAGGCCATTGTAAAAAAAGTAGGTCAAAGAATAGTGGCATACAGCTCTGCAGCCAATACTCCTTACAAATTTGACTTCCATCTGTTGGCTGATCCGAATACGGTTAATGCATTTGCACTTCCCGGAGGCCAGATATTTATTACAGATGGCTTACTAAGAAGGCTGAAGACAGAGGATCAACTCGCAGGAGTACTGGGACATGAAGCCGGGCATGTCGTTGCCAGACATAGTGCTGAAAAAATGGCCGAAGACCAGCTGTATCAAGGCATCCTGAATTCAGCTACCATAGGGTCCGGTGGTGATATGAGTGTTGCGCAGATCGGTCAGTTGGTAGCCGGAAGTAAATCTATGAAGTTCGGCCGCAATCAGGAATTACAATCCGATGATTTAGGAGTTCGCTTCATGATCGAAGCCGGCTATGATCCAACAGCCATGATCGATGTCATGGAAATACTGAAGGAAGCAAGTGGAGGTCGGGATGTTCCAGAATTCCAGTCTACCCACCCCAGCCCGGAGAACAGGGTTCAACATATTCAGGAAGCGATCCAAAAATACAACCGCATTTATCAGAAAAAATAATAGGCACCAAATTTCTTTTTTCAGAAATCACATAATTGCATATAGCAATATCTAATAATTTGATTAATCTTTTTTAATGGGATTTATATTACGCTTTTCAAACTAAATTCCTATAAAATTAAATGATACGCCCTATGCCAATCTATAGTTTCAAAGGCTTTATTCCAGTTGTCGATCCAAGCGCCTTTGTGCATCCGATGGCAACTGTCACCGGCAATGTCATCATCGGCAAGGATGTATATGTAGGGCCGGGTGCCGCCCTGAGGGGAGATTGGGGAGAAGTCGTCATTGAAGATGGTTGCAATGTTCAGGAAAACTGTACTTTGCACATGTTTCCCGGGAAAACCATAAGACTCAGAAAAAATGCACACATCGGGCATGGAGCAGTCATCCATGGAGCCGATATCGGTGAAAATTGCCTGGTGGGTATGAACAGCGTCGTCATGGACCAGGTTATAGTGGGGGCCGGTTCGATCATCGGGGCATTGACTTTCGTGCATGAAGGAATGGAAATACCGGAAAGATCCTTAGTGGTAGGCAATCCTGCACGAATCGTTAAACAGGTATCCGATACCATGCTTGACTGGAAAAAAAAGGGAACACGCTTGTATCAAAGCCTGCCCAATGACCTCAGGCAATATTGGGCCGAAGTAAAACCCCTAACGAAAATACCTGACGACAGACCTTCGCAGGAGATATTATTCGAAAATTGGGAAAATATCAAGTTGGATAAGTAGAGGTCAACAAGAAACAGCCCTTTACCGGAACAAACTCTAATAAGTTTCCATCTAGGCAAATGTTTTTTGGGAATATCCAAAGCCGGTTTTTCCCCTCAACTCATAATCACAACAATATACACGTAAGCGAAAACTCCGGCGTATTTTATCTTTTTCCTCCAACCTGTACCCCGACACTGAGTGTCAACACATTATTCTGGGTATTCTTGGGATATAGTACAAGCGGCAATCCATTTCCCTTGAAAAAGTCCATCATTCCCACTTCATAGGAAAGATCAATTGTCAATCCTGTCAGATCAAGACCGGTCCCGAAGTGAATTCCTCCCGTATACACATTGACATCTTCCTTTGAAAGAAGAGAGTTATTATCCACCTTCAACAGAAAATTGTTCATCCATCCACCATAAACCCGCAGCCTGAAAACTTCACTATTTACGATATTAATATTGGCCAAAAGTGGTAATTTAACAAAATGCATGGGTGCCCTGTCAAGTGTATCCTTACCTCTGGCGTCATTGAATCCAACACCATGTGTTGCATAATGAGCCCCTGTTTCGAACTGAAAACGATCACCAAATCGCAGATTAAAGCCGATATTGAATCCGGTCCTTGACTCATTTTCTCCAATGGAAGGCTTTCCGGACAAGTGACTTATATTAAGCCCAATGCGGGGATTGATGGTTGTCTGAGCATAAGAACTCAGGAAAAAAAACAGGAAACAAATACTCAACAAGAATTTCAATAACTTCATTTCTTTCAATTTACTATACTGCAAATATATCAACTATTTTCAAGAGTCTGAAAAAAGGCTGAGAGACAGTATCGAAATAATCACATTACAGAATATACCAGGTCCATTGATTCGACAGCCTTTGGCCAATAAATAAAGTTCTCCGAGTATATCATTCACAACAATAATACATATTTTTGACCATAAATATCAAGGGAAGTTAATTTCGGTATAGGTATGAAAATATTGGACATTTTGAAACAGGAATTCATGGAAAACACCATTGGTGGCTACCTATGGTTTGTAATATGTATTCTTGCTGCCTTAGCCCTGAAGAGGGTGATCGCCAATATTCTGATCAATCTCTCCATAAAATTACTGAGCAGGCATCTCTCTTCCATTAATCCTGAACAATTCAAAAAAAAACTGGTCAAGCCTCTCAGCTTTCTTATCTTGGTAAGCAGTATTTACCTAGCTGTACAATATATTGATTTTCCTGCTTCCTGGGAATTGGCGGATAGCAAACATTTTGGTATCCGTAAGGTTATTGTCGTTCTATATGGTCTTATGTTTGGGATATCACTTACATGGATTCTCATCCGGCTGGCAGATTGTATAGGAATCATCCTTGAAAAAAATTACCGCCCGCAGGACGAAAAGTCCACAGCCTTACAGGTGATACCATTTGCTACTGATTTTATCAAAATCGTCATCGGAGTTGTTGCCGGTCTGATCATTCTCAGTACTTTATTTGGAATCAATGTTGGTACACTGGTTGCCGGTCTGGGCATTGGAGGCCTCGCCGTAGCCTTGGCTGCAAAGGATACTTTTGAAAACCTCCTTGGTTCATTTGTGATCTATCTGGACAAGCCATTCGAAATAGGAGATTACATCAGGATTAATGAAATTTACTGTACGGTGGAAAAAATCGGACTACGGAGCACAAGGCTTAGGACACTGGAAAAAAGCCTGCTCACAATGCCGAATAAAATGCTCGTTGAAAGCATGATTGATAATTACACGCTCAGACCTTTCAGGAGGGTTGACCGCATCATAGCTCTATCCAGAGACACTATGCATGAGCAGATGATTACCATCATCGCCGGCCTAAAAAAAGCGATTGGCGAGCACCCGCTTACAACTGACGAAATCTATATCAATTTTCATGAGATTACTTCCTTCTCCCTTGAAATCCGCATTCAATATTATGTGATGACCGCTGAGTGGGAAATATATCTGAAAGCCGTAGGAGAAATTAACTTAATCATTTTGAAGATCATTGAAGACAATGGATCTTCTCTGGCCAATGTACAAGGCTTCTTAGCTTTCCGCAACAAGGCGACAGATTAAACCTCATTCCACGGTAGTAACAACCCTTTCCAAATCCATACTTTGAATTGCATTTCAGAAGTATTGATCAATTGATGTTGAGAAAAGTTGAAGATGTTCGGAATATTCAAAAATCACAACAAATTCAATAACAAAAAAACTAAGCAATTTATACTACCAACCATTGGTGATTCACCTACCAACAGAAGGTTAGCAGACTTAATGAACAAGCAACATTATACGAACAGAAATTATTACAAGAGGACAACGGTTTCTGTCAGGGCATTAAAATTCATAATACCAAGCCTCCCATTGAAGGTTAACCTTACAAAGTGAAAAAAATGAAAAACAGACCCCCGAAATTCAATACAAACTCTTTCCCCAATGTTTCTGAGACCAGACAATTGAGCCAAAATTAATATTAATGAATCTTTAATTTTTAGACAAATCTAAAATATAGAACAGCCACGAATAAAGCCGCGAATATGCGTGAAGCATTTTGACAAATACCTAATTATTATATTCATATATAACTATATATCTTGCTATTAACACAATAATCAATTGTAAAATAAGTTATAGAAAAGGTTAAAATTCCAATAATTGTCACTTGGTTTTTGTCAAATTTCAGATAACATTTATCAAGAGAAACAGATAAAAAGCCCTATTTAACATTGGGCATACATGTTATAGCCGTTCAAACAAGAAAAATGCCAATAATATTTGCCATATTTGCAACGCTCATCATGTAACAGGTTAATTAAAAAATTATAATTATTTAGCTATCGTCATGGCAGATTTTTCATTCATTACCAATGCTCACCCCAATGTCATTGAACAGCTATACAATGACTATCTTAAGGACCCGGAATCAATCGACAAGGAGTGGAAAGCATTTTTCGCAGGATTTGACTATTCCCTCAAATATGATGGGCTGTCCAGGCCTGCCACAACTGTCCCGGAAGATCTTTCCAAGGAAATTGGTGTCAGCAATCTCATCAATGCCTTCAGGTTGAGAGGCCACCTTCTTTCGTCTACCAATCCAATTCGTCGCAGGAAGAACAGAGCACCCCACCTCGACCTGAACGACTATGGACTCAGTGAGGCGGATATGAACAGACACTTCCGCGCCGGTGACATATTAGGTTTGAATAATGCCACATTGAAGGAGATTATCCAGCATCTTAAGAATATATACTGTAGCAATATCGGCTTCGAATTTGCCCATATTGAGAATTGGGAAAGAAGAAACTGGCTGCAACAAAAAATCGAAAACCGCACACCCCTTCAGGATTACGGATTGAGCAACGACAGGAAGCATCGCATCCTTGAAAAGCTCAATGGGGCCGTTATGTTTGAAGAATTTCTACATACAAAATTCGTTGGTCAGAAAAGATTCTCCCTGGAAGGAGGTGAAACAACCATACCGGCATTAGATGCAATGGTAGATTTCGGAACCGACCGTGGTGTAGAAGAAGTCATCATCGGCATGGCACATCGGGGCAGACTCAATGTCCTGGCAAATATCATGGGTAAGACCTATGAGCAGATATTTACCGAATTTGAAGGTACCGTATTACCTGATCAGAGTTTCGGCGATGGTGATGTGAAATACCATCTCGGCTATTCCAGTCAAGTTAAAAATTCATCCGGGAGAGAAGTCTATCTCAAGCTCGTGCCAAATCCGTCTCACTTAGAAGCGGTCAATCCTGTCGTTGAGGGATTTGCAAGAGCTAAGGCAGACATTATGTACAAGAGCGACTACGACAAAATCCTGCCGATCCTGATCCACGGCGATGCCGCAGCGGCAGGCCAGGGCATTGTATATGAAGTGGTCCAGATGAGTCAGCTCGAAGGTTATTACACCGGAGGAACCCTTCATTTCGTGATCAACAACCAGATTGGATTTACTACGGATTTCGAAGATGGTCGTTCATCGACTTATTGCACAGCATCCGCCAATCTGGTCCACGCTCCTGTCTTCCATGTCAACGGTGACGATCCGGAAGCAGTCGTGTTTGCAGTAGAACTCGCCGTCGAATACCGACAATTGTTCAACAGCGATGTATATATTGATATGGTGTGTTACAGGAAGCACGGTCATAATGAGGGCGACGATCCTAAATTTACCCAGCCTCAGATGTACGACATCATCGCAAAGCATCCTAATCCAAGAGAAATCTATCTGAAGCAGTTGTTGAGTCGTGGTGATATCAATAAGGAAGAAGCTCAGAGGCTTGAGAATGTATATTGGTCCAACCTGCAGGCCAGACTAGACGATGTAAAGCAAAAACCGCTTCCCTATACATATCAGGAGCCTGAACTGGCCTGGAAAGCACTGAGAAAGACCTTTGATCCAAAGGATTTCCTTGTATCTCCAAAGACAGGAATAAAAAAAGCAACCTTAGAAAAGATATTGAAGCATCTGCAGAGTCTTCCCGAGGGCTTTACCCCTCTGAGTAAGGTCAACAGACTCTTAAAAAGCAAAGACGAACTGCTCTCTTCCGGCTCAATGGACTGGGCGCTGGCTGAGTTATCGGCCTATGGTTCGATCTTGCTTGAAGGGAAGGATGTCAGGATGAGTGGCCAGGATGTACGGAGGGGGACCTTCTCTCATCGTCACGCAACCTTCCGTGATGCTGAGACTTTTGATACCTACAACAGGTTGACAGGCCTGTCTGAAGATCAGGGTAGATTCATGATATACAACTCCCTACTATCAGAATTTGCTGTACTTGGCTTTGAATACGGATATTCACTGGCCAATCCGAACAGCCTGGTCCTGTGGGAAGCACAATTTGGTGACTTTGCCAATGGCGCTCAGACAATCATGGACCAATTCATCACTTCAGGTGAAACAAAATGGCAAAGGATGAGCGGCCTCGTACTCCTTCTGCCACATGGATATGAAGGCCAGGGACCGGAGCATAGTAGCGCAAGACTCGAAAGATTTCTCAGTATGTGTGCGGATTACAATGTTACCGTAGCCAATCTGACCACCCCTGCTAACTTCTTCCACGTTTTAAGACGTCAGTTGGCCAGACCATTCCGCAAACCATTGATTGTGATGTCTCCAAAATCATTGCTCAGACATCCCGAGTGCGTATCATCCATCAATGATTTTGTTACCGGAAACGGCTTCAGGGAAGTATATGATGAAAGCGAACTGACTGATATCAAATCCGATAAGTTTACCAAAATCATCTGCTGTACAGGAAAAATCTATTATGATTTGCTTGCCTACAGAAGAAGCAATAAGATCAAGGATGCTGCCATCGTGCGTGTAGAACAGCTCTATCCATATCCGAAAAACCAGATCGATGAGATATTGGGCAAATATAAAAAAGCCCGGATAAGATGGGTTCAGGAAGAACCTGCCAATATGGGTGCCCTCACCTATATCAGGACCTTGATGCCGGAAGGAACGGAATTTATTGCCAGAAAAGCGAGCGCATCTACAGCAACAGGATTTAAGAAGACCCATGACAAGCAACAAGCGGAGTTGATGGTCAAGGCTTTTGAATAAAAAGATGATAATAAAATTCAGAGCGGAGCAGTGCAGAGATTAATTCCTGCCTGCTCCGCTTTTTTATTATCCCAAAGAGACCCAACGGATTTTGTTATCAGGCCGGGATATGATTCCTGACATTACAAAAGACCTATTCGTATCACTTCTTCTATTCCTTGGCACAATAAAAAGTCCTTCCACTTAGGCTGCTTGTCAGTGGTTCCTATCCTTTGCTATTATAAGTGGCGAACCTTCAAAAACCAACCGAATATTTCAATGCCCAAACACACCCTGCGAGAAATATCAGCCGGCAATTAATTTGCCTTCGCAATTGAATATTTTACAATAAAATTTTTCAATACGAAGTAAAATATAAGCCTCTCCAAATTTCATTCCATACAATGCCTCTATAATTGGCTTTTATTCCAAACAATTAACTTTAAAATTATTTTTTCTCAAAATTTTCACCAATTTAAAATTCAAATGATTACTTTTAGCTAAAATTGGCCAGGTGCAATTTTGCATTACTACAAAAAGAATATGCGCACCGGCTTTTACTTGTTTTACTTAAATATAATATCTGTCTATGTCAAACAATCCTAAAAACATTAGAAACATTGTCCTGCTTGGACACTCGGGTAGCGGGAAGACTACCTTGGTTGAGAATATGCTTTTCGAAGCGAAGAAAATCAACAGGATAGGTTCAGTCGATGACAACTCGACGACTTCCGATTATATCGAAATAGAAAAGGAAAGGCATAGTTCGGTATATTCTTCCCTGATGCATGTAAACTGGAAAGACAGTAAAATCAACATCATCGACACACCCGGATCGGATGATTTGGTCGGCGAGAGTATTTCCTCAATGAAGGTAGCTGATACTGCTGTCATGTTGATTAATGCCAAATATGGGGTCGAAGTGGGAACCGAGCTGATCTGGGAGTATATTGAAAAATTCCACCTGCCTTCAGTTTTCGCAGTCAACCATCTGGACAATTCTCAGGCTGACTTTGAGAGAGCTCTGGCTCAGGCCAGGGAGAGGTTTGGAAGCAAGGTTGTTGAAGTACAATACCCACTGGATGCAGGTGAGGGATTTTCCAGTATTGTAGACGCATTGCGTATGGTGATGTATAAGTTTCCGTCCAATGGAGGCAAACCCTCCAAGGAAAAAATCCCGGATGCGGAAATGGAACGTGCCAAATCGATGCATAATACCTTGGTGGAACTGGCAGCAGAAAATGAGGAAGGCTTAATGGAGCGATATTTTGAGGAAGGTACCCTGAGTGAAGAGGATCTGGCGAAAGGATTGACTATCGCACTCGCCAATCAGCAGTTCTTCCCGGTATTCTGCATATGCAGCGCCAAAAATATGGGTAGCGGACGACTGATGGGCTTCCTCAATGATATAGGGCCTTCACCGGCTGACCGCCCGGCAGCAAGATTGGAAAGTGGAGAAACCCTTGCTTGCGATCCTTCCAAGGAAACAACCCTGTTTATTTATAAAACAATCTCCGAAGCCAATGTGGGCAATGTCAGCTACTTCAAAGTATATAGTGGGACATTGCATACCTCAGACGAATTGATCAATGCGGATAATGACACTGCAGAAAGATTCAACCATATATTTGTAACCAACGGCAAAACCAGGACTGAAGTAGAACAATTGACAGCCGGAGATCTGGGAGTCACTGTCAAGCTCAAAAACTCACATACCAATAATACGTTGAACACGAAAGGTATCAATCGCAAGATAGAACCGATACATTTCCCTGAGCCACGCCATAGGACAGCTATTGTCCCACCGGATAAAAATAGCCTGGAGAAGGTTGCCCGTGCACTGTCCATTGTCCATGAGGAAGATCCTACCCTGGTAGTCGAACAATCCGTTGAGTTAAAACAAACTATCCTTCACGGTCAGGGACAACTCCATCTCGATATTGTAAAATCCAGGATAGAGAAGACATTTGGAGTAAAAATAGAATTTGATACACCACGGATACCCTACCGGGAAACTATCCGCTCCGGTGTGGATGAAGTATATCGCCATAAAAAACAAAGTGGTGGCGCAGGCCAATTTGCAGAAGTACATATGCGCATCGAGCCTTATTACGATGGCATGCCTGCTCCCGCCGGCCTCACTGTCAGAAGTGAAGATCATGAAAAATTACCATGGGGCGGAACATTGAGTTACCTGTGGTGTATCGTCGGAGGCACCATCGATGCCCGATTCTCCAATGCAATCAAAAAAGGCGTACTGATGAAGATGGAAGAGGGGCCACTTACCGGTTCACGTTGCCGGGACATCAGGGTAGCTGTATTTGATGGAAAGATGCACCCGGTCGACAGTAATGATATGGCCTTTCAGATTGCTTCGACCATGGCTTTCAAAAATGCCTTTAAACGGGCAAATCCAAAAGTACTCGAACCAATATATAATCTAGAAGTTCTTGTTCCGGAGGAAATGGTTGGAGAAGTTATGGGTGATTTGCAGACCAGACGAGCCATCATCACGGGTATGGACAGCGAAAATCACTACCAGAAGATCAGCGCCAGGGTGCCTTTGGCCGAACTGCATGGATACAGTTCTACCCTACGGTCTCTGACTCAAGGACGTGCAAAGTTCAAGAATTCGTTTGCAGATTATTCCGAGACACCACCGGATGTACAGAAGTCACTAATCGATGCTCATGATGATAAAGACGAGGGGGATTGAAAATAATTGTCCGGGTAAATGCCCACAATCTTCCTTTACTAATCAAAACGCTTCCATATAATCGGAAGCGTTTTTTATTTGAAAGTGATTACTATTTCTATTGGCCAGGGAAAGAATATTGAAATATCGGAGGCAAAACACCTCATCCATCTTGAGTGCTTGTACTTATTGATCTCAATCCGGCTATTCAACAATACCAAATATAATTTTTTACATATAAATCACCCCATATATAATTACACAAAACAACCGGATTTTGAAATATGATTAAAGCAATATGAAACCAAAGTTCTGTGGTTATTTTTTTTTGAAAAGAAAAAAAATGTACCTTTGCCCAGAATTTCAAACGAGTGAAAATAGTTACCACGGTCATTGTCCTGATTTCCTTCCTTTTCCAAGGAGAAATTATCGCACAGAATCCGTTTGAACTAAGACAGGTTCAGACAGGAGCAACTGCACCCAATGACAGTGTACGTTCCCCGGAAAAAGAGCAGTTAGATCCCGGTAATCCCTTTGAAATCAAGCATGTCCCTGCCAATTATATTATAAGGGACACGCTAATGGTCAAAAAGCCGGTTCCGATTACATCCAAGGTAGTTGCCAGCCAGAACTTCCTGTTTGTTACCATCTCTATCCTGCTGCTCTTTCTTACGATACTGGTTGTGCTCAACAGAGGACTTTTGGCCAATCTGTATCGGGCCATCTTCAGTGATTCCTATCTCAAGATGGTGTATCGATTCCAAAACAACAGCCAGACCCTTTCGTATGGCCTATTCTATCTGTTGTTTTTCCTAAATGCAGGATTGTTCCTTCTTTTACTGTTAAAACACTTCAAACTATCTTTTTTCAATTCAGATATTCTCCTATTCTTTGCCTGTGTGGGAATAGTGGTTATAATATATCTTGTCCGACACACGACACTAAAATTTATAGGCCTGGTGTTTCCGGTTGAGAAGGAAGTCAATTATTTCAACTTCACGATTCTGGCATTCAATATATTTCTAGGGATAACCCTATTGCCTATCAATGGTTTGATCTCATTTTCAAATGAAAAAATATCAGATTTCAGTCTGTATGCAGGAGTGATTCTGATTGGGTTAATGTACTGTATGCGTCAATTGCGGGGCATGTTTTTAGCTGCGAATTATTTGACTTATCAAAAATTCCATTTTTTTATTTACCTTTGCACCGTCGAAATAGCGCCTGTACTAATACTCGCCAGAATACTCTATACAACTGGAGTGACTTTATAAACGAATGGAAAGTATAACTATATGACTACAAAGATTTCTACATCATTAAAGACAGCCAAATTGAAAAGGGTTAACAGCATATTGGTATCTCAACCCCCACCACCACCCAATACCAAAAACGCATTCAACGACCTGGAGACAAAATACAATTTGAAGGTGGATTACAGAGCTTTCAATCATGTAGAAGGTGTATCTGAAAAGGAATTCAGAAAACTGAGGATACGACCGGACGAGTATAATTGTGTCATCTTCAACAGCAAGCATGGAATCGAAAATTTTTTCCGCCTTGCCGAAGAAATGAGGATGAAGATCTCTCCTGATACCAAATATTTTTGCCTTACTGAATCAGTAGCCAACTACCTACAGAAATTTATCCACTATCGCAAAAGGAAGGTTTTTGTCGGTAACAAGACTATGCAGGATATTTCAGCTGCACTTATGAAACATAAGAATGAGACTTTTCTGGTACCGATATCCAATCTGGGGAATAAGCCGGTCACAGAATGGCTGACTACTACTAAACTGAAATTCCAGGAAGCGGAAATGTATCGCACTGTAAGCAGCGACCTTTCGGATCTTAGTGACATCAAGTACGACATGCTGGCATTTTTCAGCCCTCAGAGCCTAAGCAGTCTTTTCGAAAACTTTCCAGACTTTGTACAGGAAGAAACTCGGATTGCGGCTTTCGGCAAAAGTACCTGTGAGGCGGTTGAATATTATAAGTTGAGACTGGATGTGGCAGCACCACAACCTGATGCACCCTCTATGCCCGGCGCCATTGAAAAGTACCTTTTGAATAGCAACAAATAGTTTGCGCCATTGCTGGACGATTTTGATGTTTTTTCCCTGAAAAAATACACCAGCCTAAGACCGGGAATGGAGGCATGGCTTCCTCTTGCACCACCAGGAAGATTCCCCTTGCCCAAGACCGGGATCAACTACAGACAGTCAGCGGTGGCAGTGCCGTTATTTCACTATGAAGGCAATCTCTGCACTCTGGTCTTATTGAGGAGCAAGCAGGAAAATGATCATCACAGCGGACAGCTGAGTCTTCCGGGCGGGAAGGTCGAACCGGACGATGCAGACACCATATCTACTGCATTGAGAGAAATGGAGGAAGAAACGGGAATACGGGTTGACAAAAACAGATATGTCGCACATCTTACCAAACTGGCCATTCCGGTCAGCAGATTTGAAGTTGATCCGATCATATTTTATCTCAATGAATTACCTCCCATCACATTATCCATGGAAGAGGCTGTCTCTACGCATATAGTCTCACTCAATTCCCTTCCTATCGATGAAATTCCCACAACGGATATATTCAGCAGCGGTGTAATGCTCAAGAATATTCCCTTCCTGAAAGAAATTAACGGAGTTCCACTTTGGGGAGCTACAGCAATGATTTTATCAGAACTGATCCACTGGATACGGGTTGTACCCCAATACAACAAACTTTAGATGTACATCCGGGCTGTACAACACTCAATCACTCAGTGCCATTAGAAAAGCTTCCAGATCCTGCTTTTCCTGTTCGGTGAGGTTGAGAGGCTTAATTAATCGAACATCTACATTAAGAGCTTCGGGAATTATACGATCCGGATCATTATAAAAATCGATTACCTCACGCAAGGTTGCAAACATCCCATTGTGCATATAGGGTGCAGTATTCGCCACATTACGCAACCCCGGCACTTTAAATCTGCCATTGTCTTTCGGTTTTCCGGTAATGCCACCCAGACCTTTATCAGTATACCTTTTGCCATCATAGATACCGATATTAATCATCTCATCCTGGGTAAAGTCCGGACCAAAATGACACTCAAAACAATTGGCCTTCTCCACAAAAATTTCCCTTCCCCGGAGTGCCGCTTCCGACATCGCTGAATCATCACCTTTAGAATAACGATCAAAAGCTGTATTGTTACTTTCAAGCGTCTTTTCATAAGCGGCGATGGCATGAGACAGATTCAGAGGATTTGCTTTCTTTTTGAAAATCTTCTTGAAAGCTTTCTTATAAAACGGATCTGAATTCAATCGCCTGATAGCTTCTGCAATTGGCAGATTCATTTCATCGGGATTCTCTATCGGTTTGAGAGCCTGCTCTTCCAGTGTTACAGCGCGGCCATCCCAGAAATATTTTGTTCTTGCCAAAACATTTTTCACCGTCGGCGTATTGCGTGTCGTCAAAGTACTATCTACCCCAAAACTGAAGGGAATATTATCCGCAAAACCATGCTCAGGCTTATGACAGGAGCCGCAACTTACAGTTTTGTCCGATGATAGGATCGGGTCAAAAAATAACATCTCACCTAGCTCAGCTTCATTGGCGGGTAAATCTTTATCGGGTGACTTATAGGAAGCAAAGACAGTAAGTACAGTTATGACAGATACTACAAGGATAATTTTAATATTCATAAGAAAATCTTTATAATTCTTTACGCAACCTGGCTACCGGAATATTCATCTTCTCACGATACTTGGATATGGTGCGGCGAGACAGGGAAATGCCGGTTTTGTCCAGCAACTCCATCAAGGCTTCATCACTCAAAGGGTTGGACTTGTCCTCCTTTTCAATGATGCTGGAAAGGATTTGCTTGACTTCTCTGGTTGTTACATCCTCACCATCATTATTCTGCACCTTCTCGCTAAAAAATTCCTTCAGCAACTTTGTTCCGAATTCCGTCTGGACATACTTACTATTGGCGACTCGCGATACGGTGGAGATATCCATACCGATCTCTTCAGCAATATCCTTTAATATCAAGGGCTTTAAATATTGCGTATCTCCGGTCAGGAAGTAATCATACTGGTACATCATGATGGCATGCATGGTGTTATATAATGTGCTTTGCCGCCTTTGAATCGACTCGATGAATGTCTGAGCCGCCTCAATCTTTTGCTTGACAAACAAAGCCGTATTCCTGTCTTCTTTGGACAGTTTGCCCATCTTTTTCTTTCGTTGCAACTCCCGAATCATTGACTTATACCCATTACTCACCTTCAAATCCGGAGAATTACGGCTATTCAGGGACAATTCCAATGTACCATCCCGATTGACAATGATAAAATCCGGTTCAATATATTGGATGCTGGTAGTACCTCCCATAGAGAATCCACTTCCCGGTTTGGGGTTGAGCTTTAAAATTTCCTCATAGGCAGCCTTCAGGTCATCTTCATCTATTTCCAGATTTTGCACTAGTTTGGAAAAGTGCTTTTTGGAAAACTCATTGAAATAGTCCCGGAGTATAATTTCGGCAGCCTGAAGATCCTTTAACTTGTATTCATCCAATTCAGAAGTATTATTCAACTTTGACCTAATCTGGATCAACAATGCCTCCTGCAATGTCCTTGCCCCCACTCCTTTTGGATCAAAACCTTGAATCACTGTAAGGACCTTGACCACTTGCTCTTCCGAAATGGACATATTGGAACTAAACAACAAATCATCGGTAATGGCGATTGGCTCGCGTCTCAAATATCCATCCTCATCGATACTTCCAATGATTTGCTGGCCAATAATCTTGTCTGTTTCGTCCTCAAAATCCACTAGTTCCAGTTGACCCAGCAAATAATCCTGAAGGTTGCTTTCGTGCGAAGCGATCTGTCGCTCCTGCTTATTATCAGGGTCATAACCATCGGCAGGAGAGGTATAGTCTGATCCATCTTCACTATAATCCGGAAAATAGTCGTCCATATCCATGCGGATATCATCCCCCGGATGCATATCATCATCACTGTATCCGGATTCTTCGTACGTGTCGTTGTTCCCTTCTTCCAATGCAGGATTCGATTCTATTTCCTCCTTGATCCTTTGCTCAAGCTCAAAAGTAGGTATCTGAAGCAACTTCATTAATTGAATCTGCCTCGGCGACATTTTTTGAGTGAGCTTCTGACTTAACGATTGTCGAATCATTGTCTATGTTTGTTCTCTATATTTTGAAAGTTATGCCAGCACAAAGATATTATAAATTTTAATAATACATAATCGTTCAAAAATTAATATCAATTTCACCTTTCTTACCCCTGCTGATCTGCTCCTTTTCTACCCACCCTCCTATCAATTCAAATGAATTCTGACTTCACATAAAAGGCATCCCAAAATACTGCTTCCTGATCTTCAGAACAAAAAAAACCTACTTTATGTTTGAAACCCTCCACACGTTTAAAGCAATTATGTCCATCAGATTGATGGAAGATCAACCGTGAAACTGACAAGCAGCGATTTCAATAACCTTGGAGTTAAAATATCAGGAGTTCCAATTTTAAGGATATTCTTAATTAAAAGCATTGGCAAGAATTTTGCACAGCCTTACTTTATTGGTACTTACATTATGTTGAAATAATAAATAATATATATAATATTGAATACCATGTAAATACCTTTATACTGTTGCATATTCCGTGATCAATTACCTTCGAATTTCCTTTTATTAAAAGAAGAATAGTGGAATATGGATAAACAACCTAAAGGCACATTTAAACAATTGTATTCCCTATTTTCTTTATATTTGGGCAACTCATTGAATCAATTTACATCAAAAATATTTTTTACATAATGCATACCAACGATAAGCTGAAAGCTCTCAGAGAAGAAATGCTGGTACACGGTGTGGATGCCATGATCATCCCTACCGGAGACCCTCATCAGAATGAATATTTACCTGAATTCTACAAGTCAAGGGCCTGGGTATCGGGATTTACCGGATCTGCGGGGACTGCTGTCGTAACCAAGGACCATGCCGGGGTCTGGACTGACTCAAGGTATTTTCTGCAAGCTGAAATACAATTTGCCGACAGCGAATTTGAATTACACAAACTGGTGATACAAGGTGCCCCGGAATATGCAGACTGGCTTGCCGACACACTAGGCGCCAAAAGTGTTGTAGGCTTTGACGCCAATGTAATGCCGCTGGGATTAGTGGATACGTTGATCGAGAAATTCGAGGCTAAGGATATTCAACTAAAAACCGACTTTGAACCATTTGGCAAAATATGGAAAGACCGGCCCGGTTTGTCCAGAGAGCCTATCTTCGAGCATGACGTGAAATATGCAGGCCGGTCAAGGCAGGAAAAAATCGCTTCTATCCGCGAAGAAATGAAAAAACACGGAGCAGATTACTATCTGGTCACTGCTTTGGACGATATTGCCTGGCTGTTGAACCTTCGGGGTCGTGACATCGAGTGCAATCCGGTATTCATTTCCTATGTTCTATTCTCTCCTGAAAAAGTCTATCTCTTCATTGATGGCAACAAGGTCAATGCTGAATTACAACAAAGCCTTGAAGATGACAATATCGCCATTAAATCCTATGATGCCATCAGACATTATGTAGCTGAAATAGATAAGCAAAGCTCCATATTGATTAGTCCGGCCTCACTTTCATACGGTCTCTATAAAAAAATCGGCACCGATACTATCATCCGGAAGGATAGCCCCATCATGCACGCCAAGTCTCTCAAGAATGAAGTGGAACAGCGACATGTCAGGCATGCCATGATCAAGGATGGACGTGCATTGGCACATTTTTTTATTTGGCTTGAAGAAGCATTGGGGCAGGGTGAAACTCCAACTGAGTATGATCTGACCCGCAAGCTGATCGAATTCCGTAGTCAGCAGGAAGGTTACTATGGTGAGAGTTTTGACGCAATTATCGGCTACAAGGGTAATGGCGCAATCATCCACTATAAGCCGGAGGAGGAAACAGCAGCGGCTGTCCGGCCGAATGGTGTTTTATTGGTAGACTCAGGTGGCCAATACAATGATGGCACCACCGATATTACCAGGACTATCGCGCTCGGTCCGGTTAGTGACGAAATAAAGGATCATTATACAAGGGTATTGAAAGGACATATCGCTGTGGCTGATGTCATTTTCCCCAAAGGCACCCGGGGCATCCAACTGGATACGTTGGCCAGACAATTCCTCTGGCAAACAGGAATTACATATAATCATGGTACAGGTCATGGTGTAGGTTTCTTTCTCAATGTACATGAGCCGCCCCAAGGTATCGCCAATGGATTGGGAGAACGTGGAGTGACCGTCATTCTCCCGGGCACTTTGACATCCAACGAACCCGGGTATTACAAAAAGGACAGCCACGGCATACGTACCGAAAATCTTGTGATATGCCATGAAGTAGAAGGAAACCCTGATTTTCTGTATTTCGAGACTGTTACCTTGTTCCCAATAGACAAGACGATGATTGACATCAGTATCATGAGTCCGTCAGAAACCAAGTGGCTCAATGATTACCATCAGAAAGTATATCGGGAACTGGCACCGGGACTAGATGATAAGGCAAGAAAATGGCTGGAAGCCAAGTGTACCGCACTATGACGCTTTAGAACGTTTTCTTCTCGGAAATTCGTTAATGATAAGGTTCAATTCGTAGCCAACAAAGATCAGGATCATATTGGTTTGTAGCCAGAGCATCAATGCTGCTATCGTACCCAGGGATCCGTATATCTTATTGTAATTGGAAAAATTGTTGACAAAGTAACTAATCAGCAAGGATACCAGAATACACAGAAAGGTCGTCATATATGTACCAATGGTAAAGAAAGGGATCTTTCTCTTAATGGATGGACCCAGGCGATAGATAAGGGTTAAAAGTCCATACATCAGGAAAAAGACCGGCACCCATCGGGCCGCAAGGATGAGCCCGCGTGTGATATAGTCAATGTTGATATACAGACCGATGATTTGAAGGATTTGATTGGCAAGGACGAAGGCGATGATGGTAACCACCAATAATAAAAACAACAGAATAGTAAGTAGAATCGCCTTCATTCGTTTTTTTACCCAATTGATTTCCAAAGTTTTTGCACGCTCCGACTGATCAAAAGCACTCATCAGGTTCAGAACACCATTGGATGCAAAGAAGAGGGCACTGATGAAACCGATGGACAACAGACTGCCCCGAGGTTTGATTGTATCTTCAATAAGCCCGAATAGCGTATTCTCAACATTGGTAGGCAAAAGATTCCCAATATTGGACTTCAATACATCTACTGCATTCTGGATATGAAAATAAGGCAACAAGGTCAGTAGAAAGATCATGAAGGGAAAGGATGCTACCATAAAGCTGAATGATATGGCACTTGCTTTTAATGCGATATTGGATCTCTTAAGATGCACCCCCAGCTCACTGAATATCCTGTAAATGCTCTGCCCTCTCAATCCGGGTAAGGTGTGGATCCGTGACCAGTCAATCAACTCAAAATACACCGTTTGTTCCCTCATGAATGCAGCCAATCGAGAGTCACTTTTCCGATTAAACATAGAACTGTCTCAGTTTGTCTAAAAGTAATTCAGGAGCGGAGATTCTTTTCTTGGTCTCCTTACTTACAAAGCAGAGCGTGACATGCCCCCGGTTGACAATCTTGCCTTTCCCGTTGAAGATTTCCGATTGGAAAATTATATCTCGATCAGGCAATTCAGGAATTGAAGTCTTAACAGTAAGCAGCTCATCATAAAAGGCGGGTCGAAGAAATTCGATATCCATCCTCATCACCGGCATCATCACCCCTACTTCATTTTCCATGACAGCATAACTAAGACCCAGTGAGCGCATGGTCTCCACACGTCCTACCTCGTAATATAAGGCGTAATTGCCATAATATACATATGACATCTGATCGGTTTCGCCATATCTGACCCGGAGAGAATGACTGTACTCGTACAAGACAGAATATTTACATTACATAATCTCCCTTTCAATCGGGCATGTCAAACAATGTGAGCCTCCCCTCCCCCTTGATAATTCATTGGAAGGCAAGGTTATGATTGTGTTTTCAAGTTGCCATGGATCCAGCTTTCCGGATTTATATTGAACCAGAAAGTCATTGGCATGCAGAATATTGAAACCGGCTTTTCTGAAAGCTTCTTCAGTAATAGGGTTCCTGTCGTATGTAATCGCTACACCCGGCTTGATAGCTACTAAGTTACAGCCGTCCGTCCACTGTTCCCTTTCCTGATAGGGAGATTCTCCATCGCCCGAGAAAATGAATTTCATATCCGGATTGATCTCAGCAAGGATAAAATCCTTCAGGGAATTGTATTTCTTGTGCTGACCATCATGGGTAAATACTTCAACATTGGAAGAAATACCGTCAAAGATCAACGGCTTGTAAGCTACTACATGATCCTTGCTGATACGTGTAAATACAGTATCAATGTGCATACAATACCGCTCGAAAGGTATATTGACCTGAACCACATTCTTTACCAGGCCTTTTTCCAAAACTACCTTCGCCAGCGAATGGATGGCATGTTGTGTTGTCCGCTCACTATGACCTATCAGCAGGTAATCATTTTCAAATATCATGGTGTCTCCTCCTTCCAGATTGACCCACTCCCCTTTCTTGGAAGGTGGAAAGCTTTCCAACCAATTGAGGTTAATCACGCGACCTTCGTCCTGCAATTCCTGGAACATCGGATGTGCCCAAAAAATAAAGCGGGCCAGCAGGTTCTCACGGAAACGGGCTTCCTTGGCAGCCTTGGCTATGATGACATGATCTTTGACCGTGATGGCAATGTCGCGGGTAAAAATAAAATTGGGTATCGGATCGAAAAAGTAATGGTCTTCCTCTTCAAGATATCCTGAGATAAGAACCTCAGCAAGTTTAGAATTGGATAATTCTGTAAAGATGTTGCCAAAGGATTGAGGAATTTCCTCGTAATCGACAATCATCCTGATCAGTTCTGTTTTCTTGATATCATCAGCAGCTAAGGCCTGCTCCAACAAGTCAGCGACAAACAGGACATTCTCCTCACCCACGAAAGCTTTCAAGACGCTGGTAAAAGTGTCATGTTCCTTTTGCATCTGAGGCAGATAGACAATATCGTCGAAAAGTAGTTCTGCGGCTTCTTTGGGTGTGATTCTTGCTATGCCGTTGTCCGGCCGGTGTACTATTACTTTTTTTAATTTTCCGATTTCGGAAGAACAATAGATTTTAGATGAACTCATAAAATAGATAATTCTGAACAATGGGGGTGGCTCCGAATCATAACAGGAAAGTCAGCTGTAAGAGCGATTCTCATAAGGATACTTGTAAGAATCATGAGGCAAAGATAAGCAAATTATATGACTGTACAATCATGACAACGCAATTGGTGATTCTAAGAAAATTTTTCTTGCTCTACCAAATTCAACGTCCTCTGAATCGTTCATTGTCCTGTGATAATCATTTTATTAACGAATGTAACTTCGGTATTATACCAAAAATTTATGGACTATTATATAAATCATTCTGGTATAAGAAATTCAGATACAAGCTCAAATCAACCTCAAAATATTTTCAAATTTAGTCCCTTTTCAGATGACCGCATAATCGCCCAATCCAGTCAATTTGCTTTCTTCATGGAAGTAATTTCTCCCGTTCAGATTGATTGATCCTAAGGATAGTCCTGTATTTCCCAAAAATTCGCCTGAAAAACTCCCACATTGCGAAGTATCCCCAAATTGAATTACTTTTGCTTTACAATGAATACTAACAGCATTAATATCTTATCCACAAAACGATATATCACAATCTGCTTGCTTGCATTCGGGTTGTTGTGTTCAGGTGCATCAAGCATTGCTCAACAGAGCCACATCAGCAAGATGAAATATACTATTTCAGGTCTCGCCAATGAGACTATCCAAAGAGGAGAACCATTCGATGGTATGGTAATTATCTTTGACTCAGAGCAGACACAGCCTTCATTTATTTGGGATCAAAGTGGCATTCCATATGATTTGACCATCGACGAACATATTGAGGACAGGATTCAAAGTAATCTGATTATCTTCCCGCATCGTCAAAACAGGGTAACATTGACAGGAATCGATGAAGGTCAAAGGCTTCTCATTTATTTCATCACAATCCCTGAATATAGCAAATCCCTGACAGCCTACAGAAGTAATGATGATTGTTCCGAACCGGCAGTTGTGCCCCAAAGCATTTGGCGCGCAGGCCTCAACCCACCGGTTCCCGGACGAAAAGCCACCCCTACAAGGCATTGCATCGTCCATCACTCGGCCTCCTCCAATGCGGATACCAACTCATTGAAGCTCATAAGGGGATTCTATATCCTTCATACTGAAATCAACGGGTGGGATGATATAGGCTATAACTATCTGATTGGATACGATGGTACCATCTTTGCCGGCAGGGATCCGGAGAAACCGGAAATCCGTCAGGACAATGTATTCGGAGCGCACTTTTGTGGGAAAAATTCCTATACAATGGGCATTTGTGTCATTGGCGACTTCGAGGCGGAGGCACCGGATCCTCGTGCCGTGGTTGCCTTGAGGCATCTTTTGTCCTGGAAAATGTTCAAGGACAAGATGAACCCTCTTGATTCACTCCACCATCCTGACACCATCAATGGAGGATTATTGCCGGTACTGGCCGGACACAGAAATGGCTGCGCAACAGCTTGTCCGGGGCAATTACTTTTCGATATGCTCCCCCAGTTACGACAAGATGTTAAAGCTGACCTGGAAGCGTGTACACAATTAAATACTTTTGACAAGAGCCAGCCAACATTACAAGTATTTCCCAATCCGGCGCATGAGGCGGTGTCCATCAAGTTTCCCGGGAATTTCCAATACGAATTATTTAATGTGAATGGCTTTACTGCACGAAATGGAACAGGCAATGACGAACTACGTCTTGATGTATCTGGCTTTACGTCCGGCATCTACCTACTGAAAGTCAAATCCGGAGTGAACACACAGAATGCAACCATAGTCATCTTACGATAATGATAATTTCTTACGACCGACAAATTCATTCATATTTACGTATTATGCTTAAAGAGAAAAATTTACCAATGAAGAAAATAATTCTCCACTTACTACTCGTTGCTTTTAGTTCGTTCAATCTATATTCACAATCCGAGTATTGGCAACAGAAGGTGGACACCCGGATTAATGTATTGCTGAATGATTCCACCCATTTTCTGCATGGCAACATCGCCATTAGTTACCAAAACAACAGCCCAGACCGCCTCGATTTCATCTATATGCACCTCTACCCAAATGCCTACAGAAATGTAAACACTGCATTTGCCAAACAACAACTTGAAGCCCGATCTACCAACTTTTTCTTCTCTGAAAAATGGCAACGTGGTTACATCGACAGCCTTGATTTTAAAGTCGTATCCAATGGCAATACCGAATCAGCCAAAATCGAAAACACGCAAAACATCGACATCATCAAGCTCATGCTTCCACATGCCTTAGCTCCGGGCGAGACTATCACAATAAAAACACCATTCCGTGTCAAGATCCCATATGTTTTCTCACGGATGGGGCACAATGATCAGAGCTATCAGATATCCCAGTGGTTTCCCAAACCAGCGGTATACGACGCTTCCGGCTGGCATCCGATGCCCTACCTCGATCAGGGAGAATTCTACAGTGAATACGGGGATTATGAAGTCAGCATCACACTTCCGGATAATTATATTGTCATGGGGACCGGAAATATTCAGGAAGCTACAGAAAACGAATGGCTAGACCGACTATCTCAAGTCAAAGTTGACAGTATGTATATCAGTCAGCATAAGGATAAGCCCAAAAGCAGCCCGAACCAAAAAACGATTACATTCAGGGAAAGCAACATACATGACTTTGCGTGGTTTGCAGACAAAAACTGGGTCGTAAGGAAGGATACGGTAATGCAACCGGATGGTTCAGGTATCGTGACCGCGTATTCTGCCTTCTATCCAAAGCACTACGACGCCTGGAAAAACTCTGTTAATTCCATCAAAAAAACCATCCGGGGCTATGGAAGCAAGGTGGGAATATATCCCTACGAAACAGTGAAAGTCGTGGAAGGCTCACTCAAGGCAGGTGGAGGAATGGAATATCCGACCGTAACCGTCATAGAGGCTTCCAACAATGCGAATACGGTGGATAAAGTGATCGTGCATGAAGTCGGCCATAACTGGTTCTATGGAATCCTCGGATCCAATGAAAGGGATTATCCCTGGATGGACGAAGGCATCAACAGCTTCTATGAGGGAAAATTCACCGGCGCAGGCAATCGATTGCAGATCTTTGATAAAATGGATGAAAACAACATGGCATATACTGCCCTTGGCGCTTCCCGCAAGCTATATCCGGCCACAATGAAGAGCACAATGTACCCGACCATCAATTATGGAGTGGACATATATATGAAAGTGCCTTTATACCTCAACTATCTTGAGGCATATCTCGGAGTGGAAGAATTTGACAGGAATATGCATGAATATTTCCGCACATGGCAATTCAAGCATCCCCAACCGTTAGATTTCGAATCCTTGTTCAAGAAAAATTCCACCAAAGATATCCAATGGTTTTTCGACATGATGAACTCAGGTGAAATGGTGGATCTGGCTATTGTCAATACTCAAAAAACAGGAAATTTAACTCAGGTTACTATCAGAAACAACAATTCCTTTGCTCTTCCGGTACATGTATACGCAGAGAGTGGTGGGCTGATTGCCGCACAGCAATGGACAGAGCCGTTTGTAGGTGAAAAAGTCCTCGCATTTGACAATATCGCCGAACCGGCCAGATTCTATATAGCCCCCTCCATACCGAATGGCAATCTGAAACGAAATTCTTCCGAGCGAAAGACACGATTAAAACCATTGGTCAACGTCAATTTCAACGAATACAAAACCATCTGGTATTCACCCGCGATAGGATATAATTATTATGATGGATTCATGGCCGGGCTGTTGCTGCACAATGTCACCCTTCCTGAGAATAAAGTTCGGTTCTATATCGCACCTATGTATGGATTTAAAAGTGGTAATGTCGTGGGGTCAGGCGTAATTAATTATACCACACATTTGAAAAACAAGACCATAGACAACCTCGATTTTTACCTGTATTTTAAAAAATTCGGTTATAACAGGACTTTTTATGAAGATAGAAGCAATCCATCACTGGATTATTTTAAAATCGCCCCTGAAATGGTTATCAATTTTACCAAACCGAATTTGAGAAGCCCGGCTAGTTCATCCTTGTCCCTCAAAGGATATTACATCGGAGAGCAGCAATTTATTTTCGATACAATTCCCGGAACTGAGCCTAAAAAAGGTGCTTATGGCAGCAAATATTATGGAAAAATTACCTATAGATTTGTCAATAACAAGGTAATCAACCCATCCAATTATACCGTAGAAGCGCAAGCAGGAGCAGCATTTGTCAAACTTTCCGCTGAAGGAAACTGGAAGTTTAATTATACAGTACCCAAAAAAGCATTCCATCTGAGAGCCTATGCCGGAAAATTTATTAAGCTGACAGATTCGTATTTTGATTATTATCGGTACCGATTGTCTAATACATACACCGGAAGCAATGACTATCTGTATGATTATACCTTTGGGGGTCGACATGAACAGCATGGATTCTGGTCTCATCAGGTAGGTATCAGAGAAGGCGGCTTTAAGTTTGCCACTCCATTGGCCAATAATGCTCCGGGTACAAACGACGATTACCTGATCGCTCTCAACATGAAGACTGATATACCTATCAAAGGTGTCCCGATAAGGTTATATTGCGATGTTTCCAAATACGGCGGCCCGGTGGATAAGGAATACTCCGGCTTCCTATACGAAGCGGGTGTAGAGGTGCATCTGCTCGATTATATAACCGTGCATATTCCTATATTCATGAGCAAGGAATATAAGGAGTATAAAAAATTCAATCTTGGTAATAATTTCTTCAAAGCCATTAGCTTCTCCCATAATCTGAATTCTATCAATTGGGTGAGACCGACAGATATCATTTATAATTTATTCTAATCAAGAAAAATGACAGATATAGCATTGATCAACGATTTCATAACCCGTGGCTTACAGGAAGATACCAGGGGGTTTGACCATACTTCATTGGCATGTATTCCGGCTGATGACACAAGTGATGCCTGGATTCTGATCAAAGACAATGGCGTGCTGGCCGGCGTCGAACTTGCCAAAATGATTCTGCTTCATGTGGACCCACATGCCAAGGTTGATATTCTGATACAAGACGGTACCGCAGTCGAATATGGTGATATAGCACTTACGGTAACTGCCAACTCCAGATCATTACTCATGGCGGAGCGGCTCTTGCTCAATGTGATGCAACGCATGAGCGGCATCGCCACGCTCAGTCGTAGGTTTGCCTCTGAGGTTAGTGACCTTCCAGTAAAGATCCTCGATACCAGAAAAACGACACCATTGTTGAGGTATTTTGAAAAATGGGCGGTCCGCATCGGTGGATGTAACAACTACCGCGATGGTTTGTACGACTGGATCATGATCAAGGATAATCATATCGACGCAGCCGGAAGTATAACAGGCGCGATTCGCAGTGTAAATGAATATTTGAAGACCAATAATCTCGATCTTGGCATTACCGTGGAGGTCCGTGACTTTGAAGAAATCAGAGAGGTGCTGGCTGTCGGAAACGTGACACGCATCATGTTTGACAACTTTGGACTGGCCGACTTATCCAAGGCGGTCGAACTGGTAGGCGGTCGGTTCGAGACCGAAGCTTCCGGAGGGGTCAGGCTTAATACGGTAAGAAGCATTGCATTGACCGGTGTCAATTTCATATCAGTCGGTGCCCTCACTCATTCAGCCACCAGTTTGGATATCAGTTTGAAGTTCCGAAAAGGATCCTGATTTTTTATTGTGTACTTTTTACACAATATGTATATATAATTCATACCTTAGCAAGGCCACTTGATAATAACGGCCTGAATGAAGCTAAAATTTAACGAAGTAGGATTTATTTTCGACCTGGATGGAGTAATAGTTGACACGGCAGTGCTCCATTATAAGGCATGGCGCAGGCTAGCCAATAGCCTGGGATTTGACTTTTCTGAAGTCCGGAATGAGGAATTAAAAGGCGTAGGCCGTATGGATTCTCTCGACAAAATCCTCTCCTGGGGCGGAATCACCATGACACAAGAACAAAAATTACAAGCCGCCGAACGGAAAAATGAATGGTATGGTGAATTGATCACTCACCTGGGTCCGAAAGACGCCTTGCCCGGAGCAATCAATTTCTTAGAGAAATGTGCAGACAAAGGAATCGCAATTGCTCTTGGCTCTGCTTCAAAAAATGCCATGCCTGTCCTGAACAGCCTGGAAATTACGGATTATTTCGATATCATCGTCGATGGACATTCCACCACAAAAAACAAACCTGACCCTGAAGTTTTCCTAAAAGGAGCATCCGGCCTCAATCTTGTGCCCTCATTATGCGCGGTATTCGAAGATGCAGCTGTAGGTATTGAGGCAGCCTGCCTTGCAGGAATGACAGCTATCGGTATCGGTAAAAAAGAAAATTTACCAAAAGCCAATCAGGTGTACTGTTGTCTTGCAGAAGCAAATATGGACACCATCCTGGATTTAATCGCTCTCAACCATATGTAGTGTCCGTTTCACCAAAATTCCAATCTTATTTATGAATGAATTAGCAATGAAAAAATATATAGAAATTCACCCCTGGAAGATTATAGAAACCGACTTCAGCCTCAACGACAATATGGTCACTGAATCCCTGCTGGCCATAGGTAATGGCAGAATGGGCCAACGAGCTGTTTTCGAGGAAACATTTACCGGTGAGACATTGCGTGGCTCTTATCTGGCAGGCATATATTATCCCGACAAAACCCGGGTAGGCTGGTGGAAGAATGGCTACCCTGAATATTTCGCCAAGGTATTGAACGCTGTGGACTGGCTGGGACTCAACATTCAGCTTGATAGTACAATTATTGACCTGGGCAAGTTGCAGCCTCTGGATTACAGAAGTGAGCTGGATATGGAAAAAGGCCTTTTGTCAAGAACGTTTGGCCTACAATTGCCCAATGATGTATATGTACGTATCCACTCTGAACGATTTTATTCCAAGACTCATCCGGATTCTGCCTTGTTGCATTACAGAATTAAGGTAGAAAAAGGAGAGGTAGATTTCACGCTTGACTCAGGATTGGAAGCAGACGTCAGGAATCAGGACACCAACTACGGAGAAGCGTTTTGGGAAAATTTTAAGTCTGAAATCACAGGCAATTCCGGCATTGTTACTGCACAAACCAAGAAAACGGGATTCAGGATAGCAGCATCAACTGCCCATAAGGTGATGGTCAATGGCTGGGCTATCAATGGAGGTCTCGACACGCCCTCCCGCAGTAGCATCAATGCTAATTTCTCCACCTTTCTATCTCAGGATGATGAGGTGATTATCGAAAAATATGTATCCATTACCACTTCGTTTTTCTATCCGCATGATGATCTTACCATCAAATCTCTTGAAAATCTGGATGAAATCACACAACTTGGCTATGATGAATTGCGCGATAAGCAAGTAGAGGCATGGCGCAAAAGTTGGGATCAGAATGATATTGTGATAGAAGGAGATGACGAGGCTCAGCAGGGCATTCGGTTCAATATTTTCCAGCTTAATCAGACATATACCGGAGAGCACGCTCTTCTGAATATTGGTCCCAAAGGCTTTACCGGTGAAAAATACGGGGGTAGTACATACTGGGATACCGAAGCCTATTGCCTCCCATATTATTTGTCGACAGCAGGCAAACAGGTGGGCAATCAATTGCTCCAATACAGGTATAACCACCTGACAAAAGCGATAGAAAATGCCGGGAAATTAGGATTTAAGGATGGAGCTGCCCTTTATCCCATGGTCACCATGAACGGTGAAGAATGCCATAATGAATGGGAAATCACGTTCGAAGAAATACACCGAAATGGTGCCATTGCCTATGCAATATATCACTATACAGAATATACCGGCGACAAGGACTATGTCCTGAATTACGGTATCGAAGTGCTCATCGGCATTGCCCGATTCTGGAAACAACGGGTCAATTGGTCTGATGCACGCAACAAATATGTCATGCTCGGCGTGACCGGTCCCAACGAATATGAAAACAACGTCAATAATAACTGGTACACCAATTATATTGCCAGGTGGTGCCTCAAATACACCATTGAAATTCTTGAAGAACTGAAGGCCACTGATCCTGCCCATTATGCCGAAATCATTCAGAAAACAGTCTTCCGTGATGAAGAAATCAATGACTGGAAAGAGGTCGTGGACAATATTTACCTACCCTATGATGAAGATCTTAAGATATTTCTTCAACAGGACGGTTATCTCGACAAGGAACAAATCATGGTAAAAGACCTTGATCGTGACAGTTTACCTTTGAATCAGAAATGGAGCTGGGATAGAATACTCCGATCCTGCTTTATCAAGCAGGCTGACGTATTGCAAGGCTTGTATTTCTTCGAAGATCAATTCGACACGGACATGATCCGTCGCAACTTTGAATTCTACGAGCCCCGTACAGTGCATGAGTCATCCCTGTCACCTTGTGTGCACTCAATTCTGGCGATGCGCACCGGAAATTATGAAAAGGCCTATGAAATGTATCTTCGAACTGCGAGGTTGGACCTCGACAATTACAACAATGATACGGAAGACGGGCTGCACATTACCTCTATGGCGGGCTCCTGGTTATCAATTGTTCACGGATTCGGAGGCCTGAAGGTTCGGGAAGGAAAGCTTCGGTTTAGCCCATCATTACCGGGAAAATGGAACGCCTATTCATTCAGGATATTATTCAGGCAAAATGCTCTGGAAGTTAGGGTTGAGGAGCATGAAATCCGTTTCAGGAACATTAAGGGTGATGAGATCGAATTGATGGTATATGGCGAAGCGATAACCATAGGCAGGGAAAGTACATTGATCTATCCACGGAAAACATACGACGCATAGTAGAAAAACCATTTACAAAAAACAGATATGAAGAAATGGGCTCAAATAATTTGGTTGTTTTTACTTCCCTGCTGCCTTCATGCCCAACAAACAACAGGAAATATGGCGAATTTCGGGATGGCCGCACCTGAATGGACCCTGCGAGCCAACATATATGAAGTCAATATCCGGCAATATACTCCGGAAGGTACCCTAAAAGCTTTTTCTGCCCATCTGCCACGACTCAAGGCAATGGGAGTAGACATCTTTTGGTTGATGCCCGTCTTTCCCATCGGCGAGGTCAACAGAAAAGGGAGCCTTGGCAGCTATTATTCCATTCAGGATTACAAAGCGATCAACCCGGCCTTTGGCACTATGGCCGATTTTGATTCGCTGGTAGCAAGGATCCATGACTTGGGCATGTATGTCATTCTCGATTGGGTCGCCAATCATACAGCCTGGGATCATCCTTGGACAAGACAGCATCCGGATTGGTACAATCGGGATGTCCAAGGAAATATCCTCGTTCCTGCCGACAACAATGGCAATCTGACCGATTGGACGGATGTTGCCGATCTGAACTATAATAATTCCGAAATGCGCAAGGAAATGATATCCGAAATGCTGTTTTGGGCCAAGGAACATCATGTGGATGGATTCAGGTGCGATATAGCCGGTTTCGTCCCACTCAATTTCTGGCAGCAGGCCAAGGCAGAGTTGGATAAAGCTGGCCATTTCTTCATGCTGGCTGAGGATGAAAATCCCGACTTTCACACAGGGGCCTTCCATATGACCTATGCTTGGGGCGTGCATCACAAGATGGTGGATGTGGCCAAGGGCAAGGCCAATGCAAAAGATCTTGCAAAAACCTTGTCCGACGAACAGGTTAAATTTGCAAAGGACGCGTACAGGATGCAGTTTATCGACAATCATGATGAAAACAGCTGGCAGGGACCGGTCAGTTCGCGGTTCGGTCCGGGATACAAGGCATTTGCTGTCCTGACCTATATCATCCCCGGCATGCCACTGATATATTCCGGCCAGGAATCCTCCCTGAATAAGTCACTGCGATTTTTTGAAAAAGATACGATCGCCTTTGATGGATTTTACGATGCTGACTTTTATACCAGGCTCAATATGTTGAAACACAAGCAGGCGGCGCTGGCCAACGGCGTCTTCGGAGGAGATTTTACGATCATCCCCAATTCATCGCCCGAAGAAGTCTTATGCTTTGTGCGAAAGAAAGGCAACAGTGAATTGATATCATTATTCAACCTGTCCGGCAAAGAAGCCAAAGTAAAATATTCAGGGGATGGAAAAATAACAGAAGGTAGATACACGGAATATTTTTCCGGGAATAAAGCAGACATTCAGTCCACGGGAAGGCTCAGCCTTAGCCCTTGGGAATACAAGATATACATCAGGGATCTCTAACCTTTTTACAAAAAATAATCATGACACTCACCAAACCACGGCTTTCGTTCTTCCAGATATTCAACATGAGTTTTGGCTTTCTCGGCATTCAGATGGGCTTTGCACTACAAAATGCCAATGCCAGCCGGATACTTCAGTCCTTCGGTGCCGATGTACACAGCCTTTCCTGGTTTTGGATCATCCCGCCTTTGATGGGTTTGATTGTCCAGCCGATCATCGGTCATTATAGCGACAAGACCTGGACGAGGATGGGCAGACGAAAGCCTTACTTCCTGGCAGGTGCTTTGCTATCCGCATTAGGACTAATATTGATGCCGCAAGCGGGAATTTTTGCTTCCATAATGCCCGCACTTTGGATAGGAGCAGGCTTCCTGATGATCATGGACGCCTCTTTCAATATAGCCATGGAACCTTTCAGGGCCTTGGTTGCGGATATTCTGCCTTCTGACCAGCGGACACTGGGATACAGTGCACAGACCGTATTGATCGGCATTGGAGCCGTGATAGGCTCCTGGCTTCCCTATGCGCTGAGCAACTGGTTTGGTGTATCCTCTGAGGCAGCTTCAAACGAGGTGCCTTATCACATTATCCTTTCCTTTATCATAGGTGCAATGGTCATGATCGGAGCTGTGATGGTTACCATATTTTCAGTAAAGGAATTCACGCCGGAGCAAATAACCCAATTTGAACAGGAAGAAGGAGTCTCAACAGAACAACCATCCAAAGGTTTGGTTTCTATCTTTTCCGATTTTGCCCAGATGCCGAAAACCATGAGGCAATTAGCCTGGGTACAATTCTTTTCATGGTTTGCACTATTCGGCATGTGGGTATTCAGTACGCCGGCCATTGCGCACCATATATACGGAACCCCTTTGGTCGAATACAATGAGTTGACCGAAACTCAGAAGAAGATATATCAGGAAGCCGGAGACTGGGTGGGAATCATATTCGGCGTATACAATGGAGTCTCGGCAATATTCGCCTTTTTTCTTCCATGGATTGCCAAAAGGATTGGTCGCAAAAAGACACATGCTCTTGCACTTGGCATAGGTGGCCTCGGATTGATTTCCATTTATTTCTTCCATTCACCCGGGATGCTTATTCTTTCTATGATTGGTGTGGGTATTGCCTGGGCCAGCATCCTGGCTATGCCTTATGCCATACTCGCAGGCTCAATCCCTGCCAAGAAGATGGGAGTGTATATGGGAATCTTCAACTTCTTCATCGTACTGCCCCAGATAGTCAACGCCATCATTGGCGGTCCTATCGTCAAATATCTCTATGGTGGCAATGCAATCTTCGCCATTGTGACCAGCGGGATAGCCATGATCATTGCGGGAATTTGCGTCTTCAAGGTGTATGATGTGGACGAAACTTTATTGCCTAAATCCTGACCAATATTAATAAATCTGCCAGGCAAAAGACTTCATTATAAAAGTTAATAACCATAAATCTAAAAAGATAACGGATATCAGAAAAAGAAATCGGCAGTGAAAAAAAGCGAATTAGGTAGATGATTAATATGTGAGAGGTGCGTGTTTAGAACCCATTCGCAAATATTATGATTGAAAAATGGTCAGATTTAGGCGAAATTATTTTCGTTGAATTTACAGACTCTTGTTCCAACCATGTTGTCAAATATTAATTTCATACCTACTTCCATTTGCCCAAATTATAAAGTATTATTCCAGTCCAGGAAGCCTACATCCCGAATCATGCCCAACACACCCCATTATAAATCCAATGGCATACAAAAACCTTATAATATATAAATCACTATTTCTCTACACGAGTCGAAAAGCTTTGTCGATACTGAATCATAATTGAAATTGGTTTATTGAATAAAACTTATATTTGCAGACAAAATATTTGTTGCCATGGTATTTTTGGACTTTGAGAAACCGATAGCAGACCTATACGAACAGCTAAATAAGCTGCGGGAATTAGACAATCAGGGTGACATCAATATGGAGGAAATGGTTGAATCCCTTGAGAAGAAAATAGAAATCGAGCGGGAGAAGCTATACAAAAACCTCTCAGCATGGCAGCGTGTCCAGCTCTCCAGGCATCCGGAAAGGCCCTATACCCTTGATTATATATCGCGAATATTCACTGACTTTATTGAACTACATGGCGATAGAAACGTGCATGACGACAAAGCCATTGTCGGAGGAATGGCTAAGTTGGATGGTAAGCCTGTCATGATTATCGGTCACCAGAAAGGTCATAATACCAAGGAAAGGCAATTCAGAAATTTCGGCATGGCCAATCCGGAAGGGTATCGCAAGGCTTTACGCCTCATGCGTTTGGCTGAAAAATTCAATATGCCGGTAATCTGTTTCATTGACACACCGGGAGCTTACCCCGGACTTGAAGCTGAAGACAGGGGTCAGGCCGAAGCCATAGCCCGCAACATATACGAAATGTCCCACCTGAAGACCAATATCATCTGTTACATCATTGGCGAGGGAGCCTCCGGGGGTGCATTGGGCATCGGAGTCGGCGACAGAGTCTTTATGCTTGAAAATACATGGTACACAGTTATTTCCCCTGAAAACTGCTCGACCATCCTATGGAGAAGTTGGGATTATAAAGTAAAGGCCGCTGAAGAACTCAAACTCACACCTGAACACATGTTTAATTTCAACCTGGTGGACGGCATCGTTCCTGAACCTCTGGGCGGAGCACACTCTGACTACGATGAGATGGCGGCAACACTGAAAAAACACATAGCCACCAACCTGAAGGAATTAGCCAAGGAAGGTAATAAGAACATGGTCCGGAAGCGGATTGAGAAGTACCGCAACATGGGTAAGTTTCATATTAAGGAAGGTTGATTATTTCGATTAATATCTACAGCACTTGAGCCTCCACACGTCGCTTTCCCGTTTTTTCCTGAAAAGATTCCTTAGGGAAAGAAAAGATACATCATCAACATTCAAGCTCGCTGAAAATAATTATCAATCCCTGTTGCTTGTATTCCAAAATCAAACGGATGTCGCCCGAATTGTACAATCCATAAAAACAATTGCCGGCAGGACGTTTTCCCGGATTGATTACATCATATTTACTGACAATAAGTCTGAAAATGCCCCGGAGAAAGGAATCCTAAGTACAAGACTTGTAGGCATGCAGGGCAAATTCTCTGCCAAGGGCACACAACCGGTGCATTCATCAGCCTATGATATCATTGTCGATATGTGTGATGTCACTGAACTGAACCTGATTCACTATTTGCTGAAATTATCGCCTCAACTTTTTGTAAGATTTAATAAAGAGAAAGGAATTTTTTATAACTTTATCGTTCCAACCGGACAAAAAGACCTTCTGGCCCGGTTTGAACAATTTTACAGGATATTTCAAACCTTATCAAAGTGAATAACAAAGCACGTTTCCAAGGTACAGGCGTAGCGGTTGTAACCCCTTTCAAGTCAGGACAAGTCGATTACGAAGCCCTCACCAATGTGTTGAATCATGTGGTCGATGGCGGCGTGGATATGATCGTGTGTTTGGGCACAACCGGAGAAGCCACGGCTCTCAGTGATCATGAACAACAAGAGATCCTTGCCCACACTATTGAAGTGGTCGCCGGAAGAAAACCTATCGTATATGGGCCTTTTGGAAGCAACAATACAGCTGCCCTGACACAACGCATCGTTTCCACGGATCTGTCCGGAGTCGATGCAATTATGTCCAGCAGTCCTGCTTACGTCAAGCCGACCCAGGAAGGCATCTATCAGCATTATATGCGCATAGCCGACTCAAGTGCCAAACCTGTTATCATATACAATGTACCAAGCCGTACCGCTGCAAAGGTATCACACGAAACCATATTACGTCTGGCAGAATCACACGACAATTTTTTAGGAGTTAAGGAAGCAACCGCTGATTTTTTTGCCTTGAGCAAATTGATAAAACACCGACCTGACAACTTTTTAGTCTGGTCAGGCGACGATTATACAGCATTCCCCACCATGGCACTGGGAGCCGACGGAGGTATATCGGTTATCGCAAATGCCTTTCCACGGGAATTTTCCGAAATGATCAGAGCATGCTTGAAAGGAGATTTTGCCAGAGGCGCTGAACTACACATGCAAATGCTCGACTTACATCCGATTCTTTATGCAGAAGGCAACCCGACAGGAATAAAAGGCGCCATGGAAGACCTTGGACTTTGCTCCAAAGAAGTAAGACTCCCTCTGACACCCCTTAGTGAAGCAGCTAACCGACAGTTAATACATGAAATCAAGAAAGCAGGACTAGCCGGTGTAAAAGAATAAATATTATTTTTTAAGGTAATTCGGTGTCTCATGGTAACAATCGAAGAAAAAACCGAAATATCTACCTCGGAAAAAGACTTTATCCAAAGAATCTGGAACAGCGAATTTCCGGCGGTTAGTAAATTAGACGAAAACAAAGAACTCGAATTCTACCTGAAGAAAACCACCGACCATCGATATTATTTTCTGAAAGTGGATGGGAAACTGGCCGGATGGGGTTTCAAATTCAAACGTTACTCCGGAACCTGGTTTGCACTGGCCTTAGAAAGAGAATATCAGGGCAAGGGACTAGGCTCAAAACTATTTAATGAAATCAAAAAAAATGAAACTGAAATTAATTGTTGGGCTATAGATGAAAACATACACAATAAAGCTGACGGATCACTATATCGCTCGCCCTTCGACTTCTTAAAAGCCAATGGAATGACGCCGTTTGAGAATATTCGTGGTCATGATGGAAAGCTAACTGCAATCAAGTTTAAATCATCCTGACTTTTGCTAATAAGAATAAAAATTGGATAAAATTCTGGACTACTGCGATAATTTGAGATGGTAAGAACATTCAAATATCCTCGATTCTCCCGGTTGAAGAACTGTCAAACCCATTCCATTATTGAATGCATCCGGAGCCCCACTCAGCAACTCAATGGCTATACTTTTTCTGTCGGGAGGAATGAATAATTGCAGGTAATTATAATGTTTCCACGCAGATATCTCCAACTTTAACTCCTCATACGAAAGGCTACACACCATGCCGGTCCTACCATTCAATGGAAAACAATTATCCAACTGCATACCGCCAATCAATCCGGGTGAATTAAAATCAGAGAAAACCAACTTTTCTCCCGTAGGTATCAGGTTTTCATCAAATTGCAATACCTCATCTGCTAAGATACAAAGACTCACATCATCAATCCGGGATGAAACAGAAAAATAAGGATGCCAGCCATCGACCACAGGCATACCAGAATTTCCAACATTCTTTACTGTTGTCTTAATACAGATGAATCCCGAATCATCCACCTGGTAATCCAACTTCAAATCATATAGAAAAGGGAAACCACTATCTTCACCTCTGTATGTGGTGACAAGTACAATATTCACCTTGTCATCCGACTCAATGATATTATCGATCGAAAATTCGCTGTCAAATAATAAGCCATGAATATTATGCCTGTCATAGCCAAACTTCCCAATCCGATAACTCTTGCCCTCAAATAAGTAACGACTATCCCTGATGCGACAGGCATAAGGGCTCAACTTGCATGATGGGAAGCCCTTGTTGCCATAATTGCTCTTAAAATCTTCAGCGGAATCAAATGCATTTATGACAGCCCTCCAATTGCAGTCGGTCAAAACTTCCCATTGATTCAGGATACCACCCCATTTAGGCCTGAACTCATAACTGAATCTACTCCCTTTTATAGTTACTACATCTTCCTTATCTCCTTCTGCTTGTATGATTTGCATCTGAAAGTTTATTACGGACATTCCTTCACCCCAAGATATAAAAAAATACGCAATCCGGAGTGGAATGCGTATTATAAAAAATACTACCTCTTATTCAATAAAAAACCAACTTTTCATTTCTGTAAGTTGGCTCGTTCTTGAAGCCCTCAAATAAGTGTGTGTTCAATTATCGTTTATTTCTTTGTAAGAGCTTCAACAAACTGATATAACAAAAGTAATTGATTTAAGCCTGTCCTCTAATGGCTTTTTTATCATTTGAGTGTGAAAAGGTATTATTTTGAGTGAAAAAAATAAATTCATAGAAATATTTTCACGAAATGGGATACAACAATGCCAATTATGCTTGAGACAATAATCCAAGCAAAATGGAGCAATGGCATTACTGAATCCATCCACCCATTTGAAAGAAAATGACAAAAAAAATACGCAATCCGGGGTGGACTGCGTATAATATAAAAATACTACCTCTTATTCAACAAAAAAACCAACTTTTTCATTTCTGTAAGTTGGCTCGTTCATGGAGCCCTCATGTAAGCGTGTTTATATAAGTGTGTGTATTTTGGTACGTGCTCCTTTGAACTAAAATCACAACAAAGATATATTTGAGTACATGTGTATTCAATAATTTATTGTATATTGAGCATGAAAGGGGATATTTTTGAGTTTTAAGGCAATAAGTCATAATATGTTTCTCATTGAAAACCAAAAATTACCTTTTGAATTTCCATAAAATTCGCAAGGCAATATTATGATTTTTCTTATGATTTTTCTATTTTGATTGTTTTTATATAATATATATTTCTGATTTTATACAATTACTAACGTCCTGAACTTTAATGCTGTCTACAAAGTATATTAATGGCTCAAAAAGATTTTCGTTCTCAATATGCATTATCATGCAAGTAGATAAATAGACTTTTTAGATAGTCCAAACGTTTGATTAATGTCATCCTTAGTCTCTTAATGAAACTAATCCGATTGATATAATTTCTTAGTTAACCTTCATTATTTGGATAATAATGTTTTTGATTTTTATTTATAATGTACTGATAACGTAATATTTTCATATTATTAATATTTTATTTATATAAAATATATCCCACGGATTAATTATTCCTTTTTAGGAAATGACCGGAAACAATCATGATAGCATTTACAGTGGAAAGTGATAAGGTGATATGTCTCGTTGTATTTACTTTCAGAACTGTCAAGCATTTCGGACCTGACCATCCATCGCTTTTGACTGATCTGAAAGGTAGGTATCCGTTCAGATATTTAATCCTGACTTTAGGATGAAAAACAAAGACCATATATATCCCATCCAGGTTCTCAAACAATTTCTATTCACCCTACTCAATGGACAAAGCGGACCCACTAAATAAGACGGAAGTTTCCCTAAGGCTACTCTCAAAATAAGGACATTGACTAGATGAATCTGGTTCCACAAAACACCCTCTCCCAAAGGTATCGACCCTTCAAATTTTGCTAAATATCCCATCCTTTATGACCCGGGTTCTGATACCAAAATCAACATATGATGATTATTTATTCAAAAATATTCAACTTGTCTCCTTTTAAGCTCAGTTTATCTATAATTGAATTCCGATGAGGTTCTTTCTGTTATCTTTGATATAAAATTCTACTTTTTTGGTTGATAAAGTTAAAAAAAGGTTTTTGATGTTATACAAACTTCTGACTTCCAGAGTTGTATATCATTCTGCTTTTTGGCTCACTTTATTTGTCTTTCTGGTAATTATTCAAAAGAACACCACAGGTTTTTGGTTGGCTTTTATTGCGCAATTAGGCCAGATTGGTTTTTTCATGATTCTGGTATATACAAATATCATCTATTTAGTTCCAAAATTTCTAAGCAGGAACAAAATATTCATTTATCTGACCTATTTCATGTCGCTGGTCATTCTGGTTACTCTTGCCAGAGTTGTCTATGAATATTGGATTTATTCAAACTATGACAACTATAGAAATAACCTGATCTACATCGATCAATTCATTTATTTCATTCTGCATTTCTTCATAGGCATCGCTTCCACCTTGTTTATCATCAGTACGCAATGGGTACGAAGTGAACGTGAAAAGCAGGAAATGAAAACGGAACAGATACAGACGGAATTAAAGTTTTTAAAGTCGCAGATCAATCCCCATTTTCTATTCAATATCCTGAACAGCCTATACGCTCTAACTCTGAAAAAATCCGACCTCGCACCTACCATGGTAATCAAATTAAGCGAGATGATGCGATACATGCTGTATGAATGCAATGAGAAACGCGTCTCTCTTGAGAAGGAAATCAACTACCTGCGCAATTATCTGGACCTGGAAAGGTTGCGGATCGGAAACAAGATGGACATCGAACTTGAAATTGAGGGTGATTTACAGCAAAAGTATATTGCACCACTGATCTTCATCAACTTATTGGAAAACGCATTTAAACATGGCGGTATCGGTGCCAATATGGACAAAGGACACGTCAGACTCAAGATTATTGTTGATGACAATGTAATCCATTTCTCCCTTTATAACACAAAACCGATCAGATCACTGGAGAGTAAGCAATTGAAACCGGCCGGAGGCATTGGCATTCAAAATGTTAAAAACAGGCTTGATATTGTGTATTCAAATAATTACTCAATCAAGATAAAGGAAGACGCTGAAACGTATGGCGTTGAGCTTACCTTATTGTTGGATGACAAAATTTCTGAATTATGATAAATGTTTTAATCGTCGATGACGAACCTTTAGCATTGGACATTCTGGAAACTTACATCGAACAGACACCCGACCTGCGCCTCATTGCCAGATGTGAAGTTGCGGCCCAAGCCATTGAAGTACTTAACAATGAAAAGGTCGACCTCATGTTTCTGGATATCCAGATGCCTGAAATGACAGGTATCGATTTATTGAAGTCACTGGACCAACCTCCATTAGTCGCTTTTTGTACGGCCTACCCCAACTTCGCCGTGGAAGGATTCGAATTGGATGCCCTGGACTACCTGCTTAAGCCGGTATCCATGGAAAGATTCAACAAGGCAATCAACAAGGCAAGGGAGGAATTAAGCCATAAAACGGATATTAAATCAGAAACAAAATCCTCCTCCAATCCGGATTATATCTTTGTAAAGGCGGATAAAAAGCTGATGAAAATCAATTATGATGATATCCTGTATATTGAAGGTTTGAAAGATTATGTGATTATAAGGACCGAACAATCGCGCATCATCACATTGCAAACAATGAAAAGTCTTGAGGAAAAAATGCCCTTGGACAAATTTATCCGAATCCACCGCTCATTCATTGTTTCTATCGATAAAATCAATGCCATTGTAGGCAACATGGTCGAAGTCATTGAGAAAAATCAATCTAAACTTTTACCTATCGGTAAAAATTATCGGGATGAACTCAGTGATATGATCAATCAAAGTAAGCTATAGCAACAGCCTGATTGAAATAGGGAGTGCCCTTAAACAAGCCGGGCATCAGTATTTCTGCAGATTCTTCATGAATATTGCATCTTTTTCTTCAGGTGTCATGCCGGATTTGTATCCCGGCATGGCTGACTCCCAGTTTCCATAACCTGAATTAGGCAATACGATGAATCTTGATCCAAATTCTCTGGACAAGTCATCGGTCTTTTTATTTCGCTCTTCCTGAGAAAGCTTATAGAATACCTTTGAAAAATCATTCAGATTATCACCAATGTACATGATCACCTCATAATTTTTCAACACCTCCTGACGTCGGGCTTCCTTATCTGACGTCTCCTTCATCAACAGTAGATGTGCCTCATCGGCATAAGGGAAACCCAACACTCTAAGGTTTTTCAAGGTCCCGTCCCGTTCTGCTTCAGCCCGGTTGGTGATATAGAAAACCTCCACATTCCTTATCGCTGCATGATTGAAAAAAGCAATGGATCCGGGATAGGCAACAGCCTGACCCTTGGCAGTCCACTCGGTCCATGATTTGATATCAAATTCATTGCCAAGCTCTGCCTGACGGACCGCATAGGGCGAATTGTCCAGGATTGTCTCATCCACATCCGTGATGATGGCCAATGGTTTGGAATGAGGTTTAGCCTTTTCCTGATCGACCATTTGTCTGGCTGCATTATAAGCCTGGTAACATAATGCCTTGAATTCTCCGGCATTTTGTTGCCACACAGCCGAATACACCTTACCATTCAAAGCTACATCATGGACCTTTCGGTTGGACACAGCACCAACATGGGTATCAGCCACTGCAGTGCCTGAACCATAGGAAGATACTGCTGACGAGGTTTTACAGGAGGTAAGAAACAAAAGCAGCAAGGCAGGGTATACAATTGAAACTACTTTTCTCATATTCGTTTATCTTAATTTAAGGGGGAGGATCAACTCCCAATAACAATCAATAATTAATGATTCTTGTCCAAAGATAGGATTTTGAATCAAAGTTTCTACTCATTTGCCCACTTATTGTTCTTCCTGTCACTATCCAACATTCGGTTGGAATCATCAATAGTTATCGAATGGATTTCGGCAAACGGTATATCCAAATGAAAGAAATAATCAGGATTGGTCCAGTTCCAGGCCTTCAGAGGTGTAAGTCCGGGCATAGCCTGGTCCGTCTTCTTAGCCATCCTCATCAAGTCTACCGGAATTGTGAAAAACCGTTTTTGACCATCCTTCATCTCTACTGTTACATCCACCGGCATAGGCATCTGCGTTTTCTTTCCAAGCATTATCGCTGTCCCTGTACCATCTGCCTTCACATTGTCCACAGCATAGTCGGGCAACATTGTCGTGTTGATCATATATTGATAATACCAGTCCAATTCCATCCCGGTACGATGCTCCATCAAATTCATGAAATCCTGACCGGTTGGGTGTTTAAACATCCATATGTTGTAGAATTCCAACAAGCCAGACCTTAATGCATCTTCCCCTATTACATACCCAAGTTGAGACAAGAACAAGGATCCCTTGACATAAGATGCCACCGAATAGGCAGCATTGGTGGTAAAATGATCGGCATGCGTCGAAAGCGGCTCTGACTTACCTGCCAAGGTAAAGTTGATCATCGATATCGCATCCCTTTCAAATGGATTGGCAGAAACCTTTCCGGGATACATTCCTTTGGATCGCAGATGTTCCTTGACCAACTCCTCTGAATACGAAGTAAAACCTTCATCCATCCAGGCGTATAGGGACTCATTGAAACCCAGCACGCCCTGATACCAGGAATGCATCATCTCATGCACACATACGCTGATCAGACTATTGAGACTCAGCTCACCCATGACCAGTGTTGCCATTGGGTATTCCATCCCCCCGTCACCTCCTTGTATGAAGGAAAAGCGGGAATATGGATACTTACCAAACCTTTCTGATGCATAGTTGATGGCTTCCTTCATTATAGGCTGCAGTGCCTTCCATGTTTCGGCCACCTTTGGATTATCCTTATAGGCAAATACCAAATCAAGTCCGGGAGCTGCCGTTATCCTATCGATCCGGTAATGAGGATCAGCAGCCCACATAAAATCGTGGACATTTTCAGCCACGTAGTGATGCATGGTATATTCGGAAGGAACAGATGCTTTCTCTTTCCTGCTTTTAGTATCAGACACCGGTGTACCTGTACCGGCAATCTTAAATGAATCAGGGACAGTAAGAAAAACTTCAAATCTACCCCAGACTCCATAAAACTCCCTTCCTACATAAGGATCAGTTGCCCATCCATTTCTATCATATTCTGCCATCTTGGGATACCATTGGGACATGGAATAAGCCACACCCTCCTTGTTGTACCTTCCAGTTCGCCTGATCTGCACAGGAACCTGACATTCATAGTCCATAATCAACCTCGTCTTCTCACCGGGATAAATCGGCTTATTCAAGGTTACTTTCAAAATCGTCCCATCCACCGTAACGCCTTTTACCTTATCCTTATCCTGCACCACTCCCCGAATCTTGTATTCACCCTGTTCGTGAGGTTTTAGTTGTGAAATCCTGTCCATGACCCTACCGTCCGGGTCGGTAATGGTTCTGCTACGAACATCCATTTGACTGTTAGGCTGGAAGGCATTAAAATAAAGATGATAGAACACTTCATACAGAGTATCCGGAGAATTATTGGTGTACACTAAATCTTCAACCCCGGCCAAGGTGTGCTTACTCGCATCCAGCGTAACACGTATCTTATAATCTGCATGTTGCTGCCAATAACATTGCTGCGCCCCAACGCAAAAATAAAAAGAACAAAATAAAGCTAATAGACTGAATTTCAATGGACTCATGATTAATTTCATTAAAAGCTATTTCGTTGGAAAAATTTTAAATTATGATGATCAAAAATATAGAAACTAACTCAATGTCAGGTTTAATCATTATTTGGCTCTTTTTCGTTTCACTCCTCGCCATACCTGTTTCCTACCTGGCCACTATCCTTTATCTCTCATCCACCCATCTTCTTCATCACGGGGATTTTTATCGTCTCCCCTGCAATATTCACATTGCACATGATTGTATTATTCCTTCCTAAAACAAATACCTTCGGACAATAACTCCCGGAAAAGACACTCAAAAGGACATTCCATCCATTTGGATTTGTACTTAATATCCAATCTTTTTCTTGTGTTTTTTAAAACTGAATTTTAAGCTTATCATCTTCAATGCCGTAATAGCAGCTTCCCTTCCCTTGTCGCCCTTTGAGCCTCCTGCCCTTTCCCGGGCCTGTTCTTCAGTATTTGGAGTAAGTACACCGAATATGATAGGGATATCGCTCATCAAGCCCAACTGCATGAGAGCAGAAGATACAGACCTGTTGATGTGTTGATCATGACTCGTCTCACCTTTGATGACACAGCCCAGACAAATGATGGCATCATACTTTCCATTTTCCAGCAGGATCTTTGCACCCATAGGCAATTCAAAAGCTCCGGGCACTGTTAGTTCGGTCCACTGATCCTCACTCAGACCTGCTTCCGTCAATGTGTTCCTGGCGCTTACCTTCATGGAACGTATAATCTCAGGATTCCATTCCGTATCTACAATTCCAAGCTTAATTTCTGTAACAAATTCAGATAAATCGGGCAATTCCAGTGGTGTATGTTTCGCCATGATTACATTTATACGATTGATTTATCCTGATAATGAACAATAGGCCGGTTAGTTCAATTACAATTACTAATTTCCTCCAATCCCTCAGGTTCAAGGTGTCCGGTTAAACGAGTAAGGAGAAAAAGCAACAATAATACCGGAGCACTTGCTTACCAGTTCATATCATCTTCCGTGGATTCGCTTGCCCTTCGTTTTTCATATTCTTTTTCCAATTCCTCCTGGTGTCTTGCAAATTCATCAAAGTCATAATCCGGCATAAGATTTGTCTTGATGTGATCAATGGTATCCTGCAAGGCAGCCAAAAATCTGTTGAAGTCTTCCTTATAAACGAGGATTTTATGTCTTTCCTGAGAATCGGAGTTGAATTTTCTGGTACTTTCCGTCAGTGTCAGGTAATAATCATTTCCCTTCGTTTGCTTGACATCAAAAAAATATGTCCTTTTCTTGCCCGCTCTGAGTTTATTGGAATAGACACTGTCTTGTTTTCTAAATGGTTGATCCACTGTATTTAATTTTAATAATTCTATAATTCAAGCAAATATATAATTATTTGATTATAAATTATCTTTTTAATAATTCATTATTTTTTAAAAGTATAAATTGCAGATTGCCTTTTTTCAGCCTCCGTATCTGTAAAAAGTATCTTGTCGATTTCAATTGAAATTTATATACTTGTAGAAAAAAAAGTATGGCACAGCCCCGTTACAGAAATATCTATGTCGCCGCGACCAACCAGCATATCGGCAAGACAACATCCACCCTGGGGCTGGTAGCTGCATTCCTCAACCGAGGTTTGAATGTCGGATATTGTAAGCCCGTAGGACAACAATCACTCAACTTTCACGACCTGATCGTGGATAAGGATACTATCTTATTTGCTGATTTGATTCGTTTTCCAATCCGACAGGAAGTCCACAGCCCGGTCATTCTGGGTACCGGAGCGACCACGGAGTTTATTGATTTCCCTGAAAAATACAACTACCCTGAAAAAATCAGGTATGCTCAGGGAATACTGCAAGAAGAGCACGAGTTGACCATCTATGAAGGCACCGGGCATCCGGGTGTAGGGAGTATTGTCAATCTGAGCAACGCCGACGTTGCTTCCATGGTCAATGCAGGTGTCATCATGGTTGTAGATGGAGGAATTGGCAAAACCATCGACCGGCTCAATATGTCCCTTTCACTATTCCGGGAGAAAAAAGTAGATTTGATTGGTGTGATTGTCAATAAGGTGGAAGAAACAAAAATTGATAAAATAAGACATTACCTGGGTAAAGCCATGTCCAGAATGGACCTTCCGTTGCTTGGTCTGATGCCTTATGATAAAACCCTGGGATATCCGATTATGAAGTCTATTATGGATGCCATCAAGGGCGAGGTATTGTACAATAGTGACATGCTCAACAATAAAGTCGAAGATATATTAGCAGGATCCCTCATGGATGTGGAGCAATTGAAATCCGACAAAGGCCTCCTCCTTGTCGTGAGTACAGGCCGGGTCAATGAAGCCATCAACAAACTGGAGCTAATCAGTAAGATTGCCGGCATCCGCGTATCTCCCCTGGCGGGAATTGTTGCAACAGGCGAAGGAAATATCAATGCCAAGAGTATCAAATACATTGAAAAAAACAGAATCCCTCTTATAAGTACCTCGCTTGATACCTACGGCAGTGTAATAAAGATCTCAAGAATCGAAGTCAAAATCAACCTGAACACACCATGGAAAGTACAGCGGGCGATAGAACTAATCAGCAATAACGTCGACCTTGATGCGATTCTGGATTATGCAACCGGGAAATAATCAAGCCTGATTCAGGACTTAGCTTTCAACGGCTATACCATGAGCATGACAAAACTTCTCCAATAAATTCTCTCTTTCCAGTACAAGGACAGACTGACCCCACATGCTCTTATTATGAAATCGGATACGGACAATCCTCATCACCCAAAGATCCCTGATCCGGATGCTCTTTATGTTATCCAAAGACATAGTCGTATGTTTGAAATAGTTGGATATATAAATCCTGTTATCATCCGCTTCTATCCTTTTTAACCTCAAGGAAAAGAAAATATTGATGATCGAGATGACGACCAATAGTACAACAAAGGCCATTTTGATGTATATTGAATTATATATATCATCATTGACTATTGGACCTACAAAAACTCCAACAACGCCAAATATCAAGAATGTCCACGAAAAAACCGGTAAAAAAACAACATAAAACAAAGTAAGATTGGAAGAGTATCGCTCCATAGAAAGATTTTTGCAAAGGTAAGGAAAAGAAGCACTATTCTAATGGCCTGCCTTTTTGAAGCAATGCTTTTTCTCGCGCTTCCAGCTCGGCTTCTTCGATTTTTTGTCTTTTTTCAATCCCCTTGTACACACGAGCCGAAACACCTATACTAGCCTCATAAAGAATATAGAGGGGTGTGGCAAGGATCAACTGCGAGACCACATCTGGCGATGGAGTGAGGATGGCAGCGACAATCAATATGATAATCAGGGCATACCTCCTGCCCTTTCTTAGAAATCCGGGCGATAAAACACCCGCTTTTGTAAGAAAAAAAGAAACTACAGGCATTTCAAAAATAATTCCTACAGGTAGGGTAAACATGATCATATAGTTGATATAGGAATTGAGGGTTGGCGTGGCAAGCGTATCCGCCAATTCATATCCGGCAAGAAAAGAAAGAGCAAAAGGGGCAATAAAATAATAACCAAATAAAACCCCGGCAATAAACAGGATAGAACATACCAATACGATGCCGCGGGCAGATTTTCTCTCCTTGGGATACAGTCCCGGTTTGACAAATCGCCAAAACTCCCAGAAAACATAAGGAAAAGCCACAATAAGTCCAAGTACCATGGAAACCGTAATATGCGTGGTAAACTTTTCCGCCAGATCCCGAGTGATAACATCAAAATGGGTAGGCTGGATACACATCATTTCCCCAAACGAGCAAAACAGGCGATAGGTAAAAAAACCGGGATCCCGGGGTCCATACACAATGGTCTTGAACAGGAAGTCCTTCTGCATGAAGAGATATGTGGCAATAACAAGTACTGCAATCAAGGACCGGATAATATGCCATCTCAAGGCTTCAAGATGCTCAAAAAAAGTCATCTCCTTCTCTTCGGTATTCATGTTATCTACATCAACCTGATCTAATGGCATATTCAATTCCTTTATTTATCAACCTGGCAAAGGTAAAGTTTTGCGCATTCCCTAATTGCAAATAATTTGAAAAACATGCAAAAGACAATATTTATCGGGGAAATTCAATAGAATCATCTTATTAAAAAATCTGGCAATAAAAAAACCCTGTACTCAGAGATGAATACAGGGCCCAATTATGAAAACTTCAAATCACCCCATGTTTGTGGCGTGTTTCTATTCCCGCCGGAATCTCCACCGGGTGATGTTTCTAAAAAAAACCCTGTACTCAGAGATGAATACAGGGCCCAATTATGAAAACTTCAAATCACCCCGTGTTTGTGGCGTGTTTCTATTCCCGCCGGAAAACTTTTCATACTTTTTTGAAAAGCAACTTGCAAACTCACAAGTCATACTTATAACATTGCAAATATAATAAAAGTTTCAAATAATAAAAATTATTTTTTCTTTTTTATTTGCTACCAATACATCAATTGGCTTTCAAGTCACCTTGTGTAACTTTTACACAAAGATAATTCTTTTATTTATTTTCAGGCAACTCATTAACACTTTTCTAAACATTTTATACACATTATAAATATAGTAATGTGTACCTAAGTTAGTATCAATAGACTTATAGCTATTAATCAATTTTACCAATTCGATTTGTCCAGTTAACAATCCAACCCGGTGTACTGACTTTTTAATCCATCGATCTCGTCAACACACCAAAGGCCAATCATCTTCCGGCATTTTTATATTAAAAACGCTTGCCGAAAGAGATTCCAAACCGGCTGAAAATATCTGATCCATGTTCTGTTCCTCTAAAGTTCCTGCCTAACCCTCCAAAAAATTCAAATACAGTCCTCTCTGCTATTATAAACTTCCCACCAATTGCCAAAGAAGGCCCAAAGCCAATTTCCTTAACATAAATATCATGCCCGGTAAATGTCTCCGGATCATAGTAATATCCGGTAACTACCCGTTCGCCGAATACAACCACACCCCCTTCAATAAAAAACCCGGACGCATGTTTCTTTCCGGTATAAAACCGATAATAGGGACCCAACATGTAATCATAATCCCACAAACGATTTTTATCTACATTGATATTTGCAAAAAATCCAACACCCGACCTACTATCCGGCAGATATTCGTACGACAAATCCGGATTGCCCAACAATAGATTCAGTGTGTTGATTTTAATCTCATGGCGGAATGTTTTAATCCCGTCCTGTGCATTTAATCCGGTAGCAACCACCATTAAAAGAAATACCAGTTTTCGCATACATTCTATTTTTGTTATATAAAGATAATATTATTTTACCCCAAAAATTCAATATTCATCAAATTAGTAGCTTCCTCTTTCAAGCCTATGTTATTGTATCTTCCATTGAATAACCTAAACCAGATAATTTTTATTTTCTTTTAGGTTTTATTTAACCTTTCCTGACTATTCATATTTCGTTATACTTTTGATACAAAATTCTAATAAGATAATTACCATGACTTTAATAGCCAAACCTTTTCACCACCTATTCTTTATTATTGCGGTCACCCAATCCATCCTTCTGACTTCGTGCGGATCATACAGCAGCATGCAGACAGCCAAAACAGTCGAAACAGGGACAGGCGAAATTGGGCTCAATCTATACTATCCTTACGGAGTAATAAACGCCATTGCTCAGGTTGCCGATGAGGACAAAAAAAATTTCACGATTCCTTATATACAAGCAACGGGAAAGTATGGCATCATGGATAGGTTGGATGCAGGTATAAATCTGAGTACCTTCGGTCAAATTGGGCTGGAAGCCAAATATCAGTTTTACGGAGATCAGCAATCAATCTTTGCCGCAGCAACAGGCCTTGGCTTCAATACTTTTTTCTTTTATTATTATGATTTCCAGATTCCTCTTCACCTATCGGTACACCCTTTAGAGAACCTGGGCATCTATGCAACCCCAAAATATATAGGCCAGTTTGTCAACTCTTTCGGACTTGCAAACACCTACTTCGATTATGGGGGCATATCCGGAGGGTTTATTTACGGTAACCGCGTACAATTTTGCGTTGACATAACAGCAGCCTTTCCCCTTCGCAAGATATATTCCATCGATGTTTTTCCAAATCTATACAACTTCGGAGCCGGTGTCAAGTGGAAGATCGGCGGTAAAACTAACAAAAGGTCTCCATACAGGTTCTGATCAAAAGGAAAACCATATGTACCTACTCCATCAATTTCGCATTTCAAAAAAAACGAATTTACGTCACAGGTATAAATCCGAACGATGAGATAAAAATCATTGGCCGGGCCTCTGACAAATCTGAATATCGGCAGCAATCACATTCTAGTTGTATAACCTTCCAGAAAAACGCCATTAATAAATCCTCTGTGATCAGAGCTTGGATATGAACACAAAGACAGCAATTTTTGAATTCATATTGAACGGGGCGGGGCTTAAATTGGATAATATCAACAATGAGCTTATTTGGTCATTCACACGATTTTTTATTTAACCCATATTTATTTCCAAAATATTTTTACTTTTGCACTCCATTTAACGGAGAGTTGGCCGAGTGGTCGAAGGCGCACGCCTGGAAAGTGTGTAAGCTCCAAAAGGGCTTCTAGGGTTCGAATCCCTAACTCTCCGCTACTTTTTTGATCGGGTAAATCCATATCCCCGCGCTTTCAAAATAACCTGTAGCTCATTTTCTTCTCATTTATTTCATGCATCCTGAGCCATTGCCTCACCAATTCCTTAATCTGTCTGATTTCAGTACAGGAGATAACAAAATTTGATATTTAGCTGACCGGAATAGATTGGGGGACAAACAGACAGGTAAAATGTTACAAATTTTTTCAGCAACAAACACTTCCAAACCCTACTCAAAGGCTTTTCTGCTCAGTAATTTATGAGAAAATCAGTAACTTTGTAACCTAAAACAATCATTTATGTTTTCTAAAGCCTGTGAATATGCCATAAAAGCTGCCATCTTTATAGCCGAACGCTCTCTAAACAAGCATAAAGTAAGCCAACAAGAAGTTGCTGATGCAATTGCCGGGCCAAAGGCATTTACTGCAAAGACACTCCAAAAGTTGACAAAACAAAACCTAATCAGTTCCATCAAGGGCCCCAATGGAGGATTCTATGCAACACCGTCACAACTCAACAATGTCTCACTGATTGATATAGTCAAAGCGATAGATGGACTGGAATCCCTGACAGGTTGCGGATTAGGCCTTACAGAATGCAATGACGACAAACCCTGTCCCGTTCATCACGAATACAAACCCATCCGTGAAAAAATGCTTCAAATGCTTTCAGCGACCAATATCAAACAATTAGCTAAAGACACCAAAAAAGGTAACACTTTCCTGAGCAGATAATATTGTCCTTTTACATCGGAAAATCATGCAAAACAAATCTTTAAGAGAAGATATTCAGACTTTAGAAGATATTCAGTTATTGGTTGATACTTTCTATGCCGAAATCAGAGAGGACGAACTGCTCGGGCCCATTTTCAATGAAATCATCAGGGACAGATGGCCACAACATTTAAAGAAAATGTACTCATTCTGGCAAACAGTCCTGACCGGGCCACATACCTACCAGGGTGCCCCATTTGTACCTCATGCCAAACTGCCGGTCTCGAAACTACATTTCGACCGATGGTTACATCTTTGGTTCAAGACCGTTGATGCTTTTTTTGAAGGGCCAGTAGCTGATGAAGCAAAATGGAGGGGAGATAAAATGGCAGCCATGTTTCTTACCAAAATAGAATACCTAAGGAATTCAGGCCAATATTCCCTGATATGAAGATTCTTGCCAGGCAACCTCTGACGATAGCATGCGCTTATCTCTGGATTGGCTTTGTCGGCGCAATCAGTCTCATGGAGACCTGGATCAATACCAAAATCAACGGTTCTACTCCGACAAATGAATTGGGGCGGATTGTTATAATTTACTTAAATAAAATTGAATGGGTATTTGCCATTTCAATTATACTGAACATCGTTTTCTACAGAAACAGGACCGGCCTATACTCCTATATTTTACTTTTTTTAACAATGCTAATATTGACAGGGCAAACATTCTGGTTGATTCCCGAACTGAGAGACAACCTTTTGGACCATGTCCATGGGCATGAAATCCCCCCCAACTACTTACACATCTTCTATCTGGGAGGTGATGCAATCAAGGTAATATGCCTGTTTTTACTTTCCTTTACCATGTACAGGCAAATTGATTAGGCCCATTAAATTTAAACCAAACCACAACAAACAAAAATAATATTATAACTTTTCCCTTAAATTCAAAGAAAACAATAAAATTTTCAAAAAACTACAAAACTTCCAAGAATACTGTATTTTTATGGCAATAACACGTCGCCCTATTAATTAATGGAGTGTTTTGCTGATTGATTACGACATATTGTTGACCTATGGCGGATTGGCCAGGAAGTATAAAAAAGGCGCTGTCATTTTCCACGAAGATGATACACCTCACTTTTACTTTCAGGTTTTGGAAGGGAGTGTAACAGTACTATCGACCAATTCGGAAGGAAAAGACCTTATACAGGGCATCTATTCTCCGGGTGACGGGTTTGGGGAACCTCCACTTCTGGCCAACAAACCATATATTACCACCGCAATAGCCAATTGCGATAGTGTCATCATAAAGGTAGGTAAAGAAAATTTTCTAAACATCCTGCATGACTTTCCTGAGATTACATTGCGTATCCTTAATTATCTCGGCGAAAGGCTTTATCAAAAATATTACACATCCAGATTACTGACCAGCCACACTCCGGAAGAAAAAATCAGTTACTTTCTCAACAATTTAAAACCCGGACCGGCCAAAGAACCTATCGCAAAAGTTCCCTATACGAGACAGCAAATTGCCGACTTTACAGGCTTGAGGGTAGAAACAGTCATAAGGACACTCATCAAGATGAAGAAGGAGGGCAAGGTCAAAATAATTAATCACAAATTATACTATTGAGAACCATGAACAACTCAATCCCGACAAAATATTTTAGGTATTCAGTTATCAGTCTGTTTATTGTCGCTGTACTTGGCACACTGATGCGATACAAGATTGCCTTCAGCTTTCCTTATTTTGACCAAAAAAACCTCCTTCATGCCCATTCCTATTTCGCATTTTCAGGATGGATCTCCCACTTTTTATATTGCGGATTGGCATCCATCATCCTAAAGTATATCACGACCAAGAGGTATAATATCCTGATAACAGCCAATCTCGTATGTGCCACCGGCATGTTGGTTTCATTCGCAATCAAAGGTTATAATATCACATCCATTATCTTCTCCACTTGTGGTATTCTGGTTGGGTTATTATTTGCCATCCAATTGATTGGTGACTGGAGAAAAGTCAAGGAAGAGCATCCGTCAAAAAACTGGTCGATTGCTGCAGTCGCCCTCAATATCATCGCTTCAGCAGGACCATTATTCCTGGCTTATATGATATTTAGCCATACAACCACACACAAAACTTATCTTGGATCAGTATATTACTACCTGCATTTTCAATACAGCGGCTGGTTTTTCTTTGCATCAATGGCCATGATTGTTGACCGAATCCAGAATAAGACTTCCATCCTCAATAAATACTTCCTTGTATTTGCCATTACAGTTATCCCTACTTTCTTCCTTTCAATTTTGTGGGCCAATCTTCCGATGTGGCTTTATGCTATAACGGTAGCAGCCACCTTTGTCCAGTTAATCGCCTGGTACCATCTTTTATACAAATATTTTAAAGATGTAAATCATTATCTTAAGGAGAATTTCCCTTCCTGGGTAAGGTTATTATGTTATTCAGCGATTCTGGCCATCAGCATAAAATTTTTACTACAGGCAATTTCCGTCATACCGTCATTAAGTCAACTGGTATTTGGAATCCGGCCTATTGTCATCGCCTATCTGCACTTGGTATTATTGGGAGTCTATACTCTTTTTTTCCTGGCATATTTAGTAATGAACAATTATCTAAAGCAGAAGCCAATCATAAAAAAAGCTACAATGGCCTTCCTTACAGGTGTTATATTAAATGAATTGCTACTCGGAATACAAGGCTTTGCCGCTTTTTTTTACATTCCCATACCATATGTCAACTTGTTGTTGTTACTTGCTGCATTGGTGTTACTAATCAGCGCGGGCACTTTGATGGCCTCCCAGTTCAGTACCGGAGAAGATTGAATTCCAAACTTTGTATGCAAATTGAAACTAATGGTGCTGATAATTGGATATAAACGCAAAAAAGGATATACTAAAGTGTCTGACTTACCACATACGACTATACAATCAGTTGAATAACCATACAAGTTTAAAATATTCCGTTAGTGTACACATGCAATAGTGTAAATAAGCCTTCAAAGCAAGTTTTATAATTCATAGAAAACTTTCTAACCCCTTAAAAAACCGGACACAAATTAAAATTAAATAGTTTAAAAAAAATAAATTTGTGTATGGGTGCTCAGAGAAAAACATGGAGTAAAGAAGAAAAGCTGTCAGCCATAAGTATGGCCAAAACAGAGAGCTTTGCCAATGCGTCAAAAAGGTACAATGTTTCAGTTACAACACTATATTATTATTCAGATAAGAAAAATGAATAGAATTTATTTACAGAAGGCAATCCGGAAGAAATGTTTCCAAATAACAGGATGGGAAAAAATAATGAAAATCTTATAAAACAAATAACATACATCTCTAAAGATGGAGATACTCTTTCATTGATTAATTATAAATATTGAGATACCAATAGTGAAAACCAATTAACATTCTTGCTTACCGATGAACTTAATCAGAATGAAACAATCATAACCTATCATTTTCAAAACAATTGAGATGCAACCTTCTACATTTTTTACGAGTCCACTATTAAACAAGCTTTATTGGCCACTTATGGCAATATATATAATTATTCTGTTAGTCCTCATTATGCTGTATTTTACTCAAATAAACAACTGGGCGGATCGGGGTCATTATAATATGATGAATTTTAGAAGAATCGGTTTCGTAGCCATATTAATTGGCGCCTCCTTGTATATGAAGTTTTGGGGAAATATTAAGGCAGCAAACATGATTCTTTATATACCGACATTCATCTTGCTTTTGATTTTGGTGCTTGGTATAATAATTATGTATATATTTTCAACATCAATAACACCAAAATAGCATGTGGGAGAAATTAAAAAACCTAAGCGAAATTTTATTCCGGCCTTTGGTAATAGGATATGGTTTGTATTTTTTATATATCCTTTATAATTGTTTCAAAGGAAATAAGTATGTTGAAGATAAATCAATCTTAATACAATATTTAATTTTAAAATTATTGCCAGCCTTGTTAATTCTCGGAGTTGCTTTTATCTTAAAAGCAAAGGGCAATACTAAATTAGCCGGATTGGTTTTAGGAGTGCCTGCACTATATGTGATAGTTGCCTCCCTGTTTTTTCCGGTATTATGGTATGTTCTTTCTGTTGTCAGGATAATTTTCGGTAAATAAAACTAATAATTCATTGCCCCTAATAGCACTTAAAGAGCCCTTTATCAGGCATTATGCAGGAAGTGTATTTTTTCTTCCGCAACCGATTTTTAGCTCTAAATGGGATGAAGATGCAGGGATTACGGACCGAATGAATTACAGTGGTGAAATGATTTATTCATTACCGGATAATGGTAAGGGAATTTATTCTGAGTTGCCGGTAAAATATACCCTAAATTGCCCAATGGAAATATTTACAAATACAGATATCAAATCAGGACCATGCAGGATTACATCTGTTAGTAATGATTTAGCAGATACACCTGATCCTTTTTATGCTGACCCAATGCCTAAAGGTATGGGCAAAATTTTGTATGATGAAAATTCTCCAATACCCAAAAATGTTATAACTCTGAATCTCGCCCAAAATGTCAAACCAGATAAAGTGAAAATCTTCAACTCTGTAAATCTTTGTACAATGGAATTGGAAATTAAAGGAACAGATAAATATGTGATGGATTTTTCAACTTATGATCCAGGGTTTTATAGTGTTTCATTTTTTCTGTTTGAAAAATTAATCTATAGTTTTACCCTGATTAAGTGTTATCCATTGGTGGTTTTACAGGATAAAGCAAATAAATTGATAACAACACCAACGATCTGGTAAAAAGTATGTGCAATATTTTATCTAAAATAAAAACTAATCATGGGTCAAGGTGTCAATCAGTTTTTAGGATACCTTGAAATAACAAGTATTACTAATTTTAGTTTAAAAAATAATGAAATCCCGGAAGATTGCAAATTTACGCTCGGGAATTTCAAATTTGTACAATATCCGGACTGTCAGCAATTGATTCTATGGCTTCCTGACCATGGTGACAATTACGATTCGATCACATTATACAGACTAAAACCAGAAAAAGAAGTATGGAAAAAGAAAATCAGCGATATACTAAGTGGAAGCATTAAGATAATTTTAGATACTTCCGAAATCGAACCAGGTAAATATAAAATTGTAATCATAAAATACGCAGATTTGAAACATGAAATCAGTTTTAATAAATCTGCTGATTATTTCAAGCCGCCGGAAGACATGGTCACGATTTTAAATGATGAGTTAGAAAAGCCGATTGTGTATAGTGATGGATCAGGAAATAAAATCCCGGATGAAGATTTAATTATGCGAGAGACATTGTACAATAAAACTGTCGAAAAGCTAATGAGAAAGGTAAGATATGAGAATTTTGGAAGAGGTGGGTATGCAATTTTTGTGGAAGGAAGCAGAAGTATTAAATTTGAGATGGAATATGGAGGCGGAAATTGCAGTTTAATTCTTTTCATACCATCAATAGATAATTGGGAAGCTTTAACCGGTTTTTCTATTGGTGAAAGAGAAGAGATTATAATGTTTGTGGCAGAAAGGGTATTGGGAGATCAGTTCGTTTCATCAAATGTTATTTATAAAATTTCAGATTCAGATATAATGTACCTCAAAAATCAATGAGCAGATTAAAGCAAAATGTGGGGACAGTAAACAATTAATACTGTTAGTCCGTGATGAATCAGCCGGCGTAGCCTTGCCTACTCGACCATCTCAGGCAAAAACACCTGAGGATAATTCTCCGGCCATAATCTTTCTTGCGATGATGCTGCATGCCTCTTCCAACAGATCAAACACCTGTCTGTAACCATCATATCCACCATACCAGGGATCGGGAACACTTGCATTGGATCCCGGATTGACCTCATTCAGCAAATAGAGAACCTTCTCCCTTTGCTCCTTATTAGTTGCCAACTGGATGACATTCTTATAGTTGGATTCATCCATCACATAAATTAAATCAAATGTTTCAAGATCTGCCTTTGTAAATTGGCGTGCCTTCAACCCTGTGATGTCAATATTATGCTCTGACGCAATGCGCACACTGTTTCTATGTGGAGCCTCTCCGATATGATAATCGCTTGTCCCCGCACTATCTACCTTGATTTTAAGACCGGCACTTTCTGCTTTAGCCCGCATGATGCCTTCTGCCAAGGGACTTCTACAGATATTGCCCAGGCAGACCATTAAAATTTTCATAGGATTAAAATTGTTGTAGTCTAAACTTTATATTGAAACTCTTTATTATTTATACAATATTAATATTCAAATTGTTTCAAAATTAATCAGAATTTACCATTTCAAGGTAATAATTTTCTTTTTGTCGCATAACTGCCACTTCCTTTTCTGTTTTATCGCCGAATCCGCATAAGTGAATGCACCCGTGGAGCATCACCCGATACAGTTCTCGTGTTCCGCCATCATCTGCTTTACCTGCATTTTCTAAAACTCTTTCGGTGCTGATATAGATATCAGATTCTACTCTATCATCATCATAATCAAAGGTTATTATATCCGTATAGTAATCATGGTCGAGGTAGCTCCGATTGATTTCCAGAAGATACTCATCATTACAGAAAATGATATTGACATAACCTACAATTTTATGATGGTCTGCAAAAACTTTACCGGCTACCGCTCTGAACTTCGCTTTCGAAAACCTGATTGGGGGATGTTCTCCCTCGCTAAAAAAATGAATTTTAGTTGTCGGCACTACTTTTTGATATTGAATGTCATTTCGACACAGGAGCCATTGTTTTTAAACCGAATATCGTCACTCAATGAGCGCATGATCAGTACTCCTCTCCCCCCCGGTTTTTCAATATTCTCCTTGCAGCAAGGATCAGGTACTTTTGCAACTTCAAATCCGGGGCCTTCATCTTTGATGCAGATGGTCAGCTTATCTTCCTTACAATAGGATTGCAGTGTTACCTCCTTGTTTTCATCGATCTGATTGCCGTGAATTATTGCATTATTGACGGCTTCTGTCACGCTGATCAGGATTTTCGGGAACAACTCTTCATCGAGATTGAGCTCTCGTTGCAGGGTTTTTGCAAATGTCTCAACTTCACTTACACTTTTGAGCCGGCTTGATATCCTGATTACATTTACTTGTTTCATCTGCCTGAAAGTTGATTATAATATTGTTCAACCAATCGTTTGTAATAAGGTGTAAGGGCAGGATATACAGGCCGGATATCATCAATTCCTGCTTCCCTTTTTTTGATATATTCCTGCATGGATGAAGGAATCTTGTTTTGTTGCTGTTGAGCCTGTGTCGCCTTTCGTTGTTCATCCTTGTCCTGTTCTCTTTCCGCACGTTCTTCTTCCAAAAGTCTTGTCATGATATCCTGCTGTCTTCGCAACATTTCATTAGTAAGGCGTCTGTTGACCAGATCCTTTTCGATTTGATCCATGGCGTCGATAATATCCTGAATTTGCTTTTTGCCCTGACCATTCTGTCGCATCTGAGCATCTCGGTCCTGAAGCATCTTACGTATTTTAGCCTGTTGGGCAGCCAACTGTCCAAATTCCTCACTCCCGGGTTTTTTACCATTTTTCATTTGCTCCATCTGCTGCTTCATTCCTTCTGTCATCTTTTGCTGACCCTGGGATATCTTATCCATCTGGGGCATTTCGCCGGGTTTGCCGGTCTTCCCATCCTGGGGATTACTTCCTCCGGGTTTGCTACAACTGGCATTACCCGGCATAGATTGTGCCTGCATCTGCATTTGCTGCAATGCCTCACTTAGCATAAGTGCAAGATCATTGAGGCTTGTCATTGATTGCTGTTGATTGACAGCAGCCTCCGGCTTACGTCTGTCTTCGAGATTATCCATAGTCTTGTCCAGGTTGTCATTGACTTCAGCGACTTTCTTGATGATAAACGACTGTATCTGCATAACCCGCTTACTAAGTTCCTGCAGACTGTCATCCACCATCTTGAAGTCAGACTTGATTTTTTTCTGTTCCCTGTTCAGACCGATGTATCTCGGTGTGTTGATCATGGTTGCATTATACTGTTTGATAAGGTCTTCCTGATTAAATGACAGACCAACTATATTTTCCAGCAACTGACGGACGGCTTTCATATCCAGCTCTATCTGTTCCTTTTCAGATGCCGCCATATCATTCTGCATATTCTGAGCCATCTGCTTCATCTTCTGGCCGGCTTTCTTTTGGCTCTTAGAAGCGGATTTATTTTCTTTTTTCTCCAATTGTTCCTTGGCATCCTGAAGGTCCTGCTCCGTACTTTGCTGCTCTTCTTTTTGATCATTCAACTTCTTAGGCGCCTTCAATTCCTTGTTTTCTTTCTGTATCTCATCCATTTTCTTCTTCACCTCTTGAAAGTCCTTATTGATCTGGTCTTGTTCCTTCTTAAGTTGCTCTTGATCCTTTTGATTATTCTCAGTCTGCTCAGCAAGCTTTTCTTCCTTTTCGGCCAGTTCATTCAGTTTATCTATCTGATCCTGGACCTTAGCTTCCAGTTCAAGCTGCTTCATCAATTCCATAAGCCGATCCAGACTCTTATGCTGCTGTTCATTTTGTTGAGACATTTGCTCCAGTTGTTTGAGGGACTCCTTTTTATCCAGTTTATCCATCAACTCCCGGATCTTATCCATCAACTTTTGTTCTTCCGGGTTCTGCATTTCCTTGATCATTTCATCAAGTTTCTCCTGTTTTTCCTTCATCTCAGGGTCAGGCTGCTTTATCTCTTCTTCTGCCTTGCGTTTCTCCTCCAGTTTTTTCTGGGTCTCCTTTAGTTGGTCTTGAAGCTCCTTTTGTTTCTCCAGCAACTTATTCAACTGTTCTTTATCCTGCCAATTCAATGACTTTTGCTGCAGTAATTTTTCCCTGAGCTTATTGATTGCATCATTGACTTTTTTCGATTCCTTCACCATTTTTTCCAGATCACTTTGGATTTCCCTGGTGGACTTATCGATATTTTTCTCCATCTCCTTAACAGAAGGCTTCTTAAAGTTCATCACTGAAGTCCTGGCAGATTTGGGCCCTTTGGCACCATCATTGTCGAATACCTCGAAAAAATAAGTTAATTCATCACCCGGTTTCAACTTTAACGATTCTATATCAAAAAGATAGCTATAGAATCCTTGTTTAGTTGCGGGTTTCTGTAGTGGCAGTGTCCTGGTTCTTACTTTTCCATCTTCGGATTTGATCTGTTGCACCATTTGCAGCTTTGTAAAGCCATAATCATCAGAGACATTGCCACTGAGATAGACCAGTTTCTGGTTGGCTGAATCCACATATTGATCAAGACTGATTACAGGGTTTTCATCCATCACGACATGGATCGAATATGTCATGCTGTCACTTACCGGGAGTGCCTGATTGCCTGTGAAGATCTTATAATTTTGATCCTGTATGGCTGTCTTCAAAAATGTAAATCTATTGTCGCCCGCCCGTTGTGCGCTCACGGCATGATTGCCTTCAAATTCCAACTCAACCCGATCGGCAAGTCTGGTCCTGATATCCCAGTATACTTTTGTGCCGAATGGGACGATGATGTCTCCGGAGCCTTTGACGTATTCCTCAGGTCTTCCAATATAGCCCGGATAGACGAGTTTCAGGTTGAGGTCTGTCATTCCCGCTTTTTTCATTACATCCAATCGATACACCTTGCTATTAAATCCGGCAGCCTTCAGTCTGAAATCAAAAGCATCCTGGACATTAGCAAAGGTGTAGGTGAAAATGCCCCGACTATCCTTGACCAACCTGTATGGATTATCATGATAGACCACATCAATCTGATCCGGAATCGAATTCCCCTCCAATTTGACTTCCAGTGTATAGTTATCAAACTCGGCGACCTTCAGGTTTTTGTTCAGTATCTGGAAGGTAAATGGTGCCTCCCGTTCAAACTCCTTATCGTTGTTGATCAATCGATTGACAGGCTTCTTAATCAGGGAGGGGGCGGTAAAAAGCATAAGAAGCAGCGCCAATACCGGCGGCACACTATACTTGAGATATTTTTTATTGGAGCTCAGGTCAATGGCATTTTTAAAGGGAATTGGCTGCAACTCTTTTGTTTTTTGCTCTATGCCTGCGATCAAAAGGGAGGAATCGGGGTTGTTACGTGCTTGCTCATTGAGTTGCAATACATTGAGTAATTTGTCCTTGACATTGCCAAAATGATCTCCTATGATGGCAGCCGCCTGTTCATTGGAAATGGTGGAGCCTAACCGGAAAAACTTCATAGCCGGAACAATGATCCACCGTATAAGAGTAAACAGGGAGGCAAGTAAGAATGAGTAAAAAAGGAACTTGCGGCCCGCAGTCCCGAAATAGAAAAAATTCTCCAGCAAGGCTATTGCCATGAAATATACGGTAACAAAGCCCAGCAAATAAAGCGAACCACGAATAATCCTGTTCAGATAAAACTTGCGGATAAATTGATCCAGTTTTTGTATCAATAGATTATATTGCTTTCCTGACTCCATAAATAATCAACTCCAAATTATTTTAACCGAAAATCCGACAGTTTCGTTTCAGATTATAAAGATCAATGATGTGATAAAAATTAAATTAAGTCCCGAATCAGCCTCTCTGCGCCATTCTTTTACGCATTTTCTTGTCAAAAAGCTGAGACTTACCTTTATTAAAATTTCCGTTCTTCTTCGGCTTCGAAACAGCTTCATCATAAGCAGGGCATCCCGATTTCCTTGAGCAGGAGCTCACTGATGCAGAAAAAGCAGCAATGGAAACAAAAAGGACAATGTACGTCAGTATTTTTTTCATAGGCAAATGCTTGTCAGCGACTACATGTTAAATTGAATTTCTCCCTATAAAACGCTGTTAAAATCTAAATAGTTCGTAATCAACATGATTAACGGCATAATTAACACTTTATCTTCAAGAAGGTTCAATGATTAATTATTTGGTAATCTCTATGCAAATGCTATTCCGTAATTCTAATATAGATCTAATTGGATTTATGCCCAGCGCATCAACACTGCACCCCAGGTAAAGCCACTACCAAAGGCAGTAAGACATACGAGGTCTCCGGAAGAGAACAAGCCCTGCTGATAGGCCTCTGTCAGTGCAATAGGGATGGAAGCGGCTGTAGTGTTGCCGTATTTCTGAATGTTGTTGTACACCTGGTCGTCATTGAGTCTAAGGGTGTGCTGAACAAAGGCCGCAATACGCAGATTGGCCTGATGTGGAATCAGCATCTTCAGGTCTGATGGTTTGTATCCTGCCTTATTCAATACTTCCATGATGGCCTCCGGCATCTTCTGGACAGCATTCTTAAACACCAATTGTCCATTCATATTAGGATATATCAATGCATCGTCCATCATTTTCTGTGTCAGAAAGGTACCTCCGTATTCCTTCTCATCGAGATAACCGTAATTTTCAATACCGCCATATCGGCCGCCGTGGCAACCCGGATTGATGAAGGCCAGCTCTTCCGCGTGCGTCCCATTACTGTGCATACAAGTAGCTAAGATACCCTCTCCTGATTCTGCTGTTGGTTGTACGATGGCCGCTCCGGCACCATCACCGAAGATAACGGTCACATTCCTGCCTCTTGTCGTATAATCGAGACCCATGGAATGCACTTCCGCGCCCACCACAAGAATATTCCTGTACATACCTGAAGAAGCGAACTGATGCGCCACACTTAGCGCATATATAAAGCCGGAACATTGGTTTCTGACATCCAAGGCGCCACATTCAGTGTCAGTGATGCCCAACTCCCGCTGTAACAACACCCCACATCCGGGAAAGAAGTAATCCGGGCTCAGCGTAGCGAAGATGATGAAGTCGATGTCGGATGGCTGAATCCCTGCGTCCGCAATGGCTTTCCTGGAAGCCTCCGCCCCCAAGGAGACCGTTGATTCCTTGTGTCGTGTAGCATATCGCCTTTCCTTAATTCCTGTCCTTTCCTGGATCCATTCATCGGTTGTATCCATATATTTGACAAGATCTTCATTTTTTACAATATTCTCCGGAACGTAATATCCCAATCCTTTGATAAAAGAACCCATATTTGATTATTTATTTTCCCAAAGAAAATGATTTTTAGGCAAATACAGAAGGATTTCACACTATTTTAGCAAGACGAAATGACAAATATTTATTAATACGAATATATATAATATTGTATTATAATCATATATCAGGATGTTCGAAATATTAGACATTGTTGCAAGCCCCATTTCGTCATCTCATATACCGGCTGCTGAGGGAGGCGAATTCTTGCTTCATACTCCCGGGACATACTGGTTATGTGGGTAAAGTTTGAAACGAATTTGAGAGCTCATTGAATTCTTTAATTGCATCTATACCAAATCATGGATTCCTGCTCCCTTAGGAAGATTTCCTGCCTGCCCGAAGATTTACTCAAAAATAGACTGCACGGCAGGAAGCATATCTTTACAAATTATTATAATTCTGAAAACATAAGGATTTACAAGACTTAATTCAATTCAATCCTTCAATTAACATAAGTTACAGGGGAAGTTTATCGTTTTCATTATGGAATTTGGCATAAATTTGTCCCATATGAAATTATTGAAACCCGGGAAATATTTGTTCGGCTGTATAGTGTGCCTTTTGGGTATGATACCACTAACCACTTTTGGTCAGGTGCCTGCACCCAATCTATATTGTGTAAAGGGAGACACATTGCGCTGGGATATTCCCACCGTCGCTTGCGGCCCTGTCCTATCCTATGAAATTTTCTATTCTACCAATTACAACGGCCCGTATCAGCTATTGGAGACCATCACTAACCTTACTCAGACGGAATACATATTTTCCGCCAGTCCGGGAGGTACACTCTATTACTACATGCAGACTACAGCCAATTGTTCCGGGCAGACTGCCTTATCATCTGACACCTTGGACAATGCATCTCCCCTTCCGGTGGTAATACAATCCGTCTCAGTTGCCGGCAATGATATCATCCTTTCATGGTCCAAAGGCCTTAGTCCTGAGACCAGTGCCTATGTCATCTACCAGGGTCTGGGAGGGGGAGTTGTCAAGGCATTGGATACCGTCACCACACTAATATATACCGATACAAACAGGAAGACCGCCGACTCAGCTTATACATACTATATAGTTGCCTTAGACAGATGTGGAGGAACAAGTGTTTTCTCCACGCCGCATTCCACTATTCTCCTCCAAGGCCTGGTTGATACCTGTGCAGGAAGAATAGTGCTTAACTTTACACCCTATAATGGCTGGTCGGGCTCGATTGAAAATACAGTATTGATGTCCAAGAACGGCGGACCGGAAATCATCGTCGGAAATCCAACGACAACGAACTTTATACTTGATACACTTGATGATGACTCTGAATATTGCTTCCGCATCAGAGCAGAGGAATCAATAACCGGGAATCAAAGTTTTTCCAATTCAATTTGCCTTCATTCCAAGAAAAGCAAGACTATCACAACACTTTGTGTAGACGATTTTGCGGATAGCGGGACGAGCAATATTTATGATGTTGTGCTGACAACCAATGAAGACATTCCAATCACAGGACTTTTCCTGCAACAAGCTGACACACCGGAAGGATTGGCAGACGCTCCATTGACTCAACTTCAAATTACTCCGGGCAATCAAACACAGATCTCCCCGGATAACAATCGATTGTCATACTATCGCTTCGTATCCATCGATGCCTGCAACAAGCGAATATATTCAGACATCTTCAGCAACTTATTGCTCCGTGCCACCCTGAAACCTGGTAATGAAGTGGATCTATACTGGAACCTACCCGAATGGGAAGGAGGAAGCATCCGGGAATTTCGGTTGGAGCGCATATCTACCGATGGCAGCACCGAAATCATAGCCACCGGTGACGGCAATATGACGGAGTACACCCATTGGCTTATTGACGGCAAGGACGGGGACCTGAAATATTGCTACAGGATCTTTTCCGACATAACATTCGACTGTGGAGGTAGCATGTATCAGATAACATTACCATCCAACATTTCCTGTGTAGAGAAAACTGCGGGGGCTTTCATGGCAAATGCCTTTATTGTCGGAGGTACTTTCCCGGAATTTATGCCGATATTCTACTTCAAGGAAAGCATTGCCGACTATGAAATGGTCATCTTCGACCGTTATGGAGGCAGGATTTTCTCCACTAAAAATCCTGACCAGGGTTGGGACGGCAGCAAAAACGGTCAGGATCTGCCCAACGGTGTCTATTCCTATTATGTCCGAATTCAGTCAGGAAATGGCAGCCTGCAAGAATTGAAAGGATCAATAACATTATTGAGGTAGAAGGAAATTTCTTTCTCGATCTGTTGGCTATTTTATTGAAAGACAGTAAGGATGTCAACAAATGAATCATAAACCTTGCACCTTTACAAAAGAACTTACTGACAGAGCACACTTACTTTCAACAGTTCGGGAAGGCAAAGAATCCATATTAATACCGAAGGTACATTCATTATTATACCAAAAATTTATGGACTATTATATAAATCATCTTGGTATAACTATAAATCCGAATTACACCGGGTAGAAAAACTATTCCTCCTTCAGCAAATATTCTTCGGCCAGTTTCAGTTTTTCAGGACTACCGACATCCATCCACTTTATACTTTCAGGAGTCATATAATAGCCGATTTTGTGATCCAAGGCTGCCAGTATATATGCCGGAATGACAGAAAATGGTGCATCGCCGAATTCCTGACCAAAGTATCCAATTAAGGACGGCTTGATGATGTGTATACCGCTGAATGAAAACATCCTGCTATCAGGTTCGAGAACGCCTTTTATCTCATCATTTTTCTTATTTTGCCAGCCTGTAAGCCAGCCTTTTGGCGAAAATGCCAGTTGTCGTGTGCTCTCTCTAACTGATGTTAAGAGTGTGGCATCATTGCCGGATGCTATATGTGCAGAAAAAAGCTTACTCAGTAACATATCGGTAACGATATCCGTATTGTATATCAGGATATCTTCATCCGGACTCAACAGGGGCAATGCCTGTACCAAGGCACCTCCGGTATCTTTCAGTAGCCGTCTTTCATCCGAAATCAGAACAGGAACATCATATTGCCCATGGCTAATATGATCGGCTATCTGATTTCCAAAATGATGGATATTGACGACAATCCGTTCAATCCCCTGAACGGTAAGGTAGGCAATGGCTCTATCCAGCAGTGTCATTCCTTTTAATAACACCAAAGCCTTCGGCCTGTCATCCGTCAATGGTTTAAGTCGGGTGCCAAGTCCAGCTGCGAGGATGATTGCCTGCATGGTATTACTTTTTTGTTCCGGCGGAAGATGCCCTCTTTGATGTCTTCCCGGACTTCGGAGCAGTTACCTTAGCTTTGGCACCGGTTTTTGAGGCTGCTGATTTAGTCTTCTTATCGAAGGCGCCGGGTTCCTGTGCCTCTATCATTGCTTTTACTTCGTCCAGTGTTATTTCTGATAATTGCTCTGATGTATATGCCTTGCCTTCCTGATTCTTACCCAACTTTAGCATTTTCTTTCCAAAACGAATGAAAGGTCCCCATCGACCGTTTTCTATGGCTATCTTTTCTGATTCCCACAGGCGGATATAACGATTGGATTCTTTCTCCAGCTTTGTACGGATCAATTCATTGATATCATCCTGAGTAAGACTGTTGAAGTTGTATCGTCGTGGGACATTGATGTACAAGTCATTCCATTTGATAAAGGGACCGAAACGACCACTACCCTTGGTTACTGGCTTACCTTCATAGCTGGCTACGGGAGCATCTGCCAACCTTTTTTGCAGGATGATCTCAACGGCTCTTTCCATGTCGACCGTAAAGGGATCCTCGCCCTTTGGCAAGCTGACGAAGCTGTCTCCCACCTTGACATAAGGGCCAAAACGACCAATATTAACCGAAACCGATTCGCCTTCATACTCGCCTAAATCCTTGGGTAATGCAAACAGGCTCATCGCCTCATCGAACTCAATGGTTTCGAGGGACTGGCCTGGCTTAAGGTTGGCGTACTGCGGCTTCTCTCCTTCCGCAAGTTCTTCCGCCTTACCGATCTGGACGATTGGTTTTCCGTACCGGCTTAGGCGAACCAGTACAGAACGACCGGTGACCGCATCCACGCCCAGCATTCTCTCCCCGGTAGCTCTTGCTGCTGTATCCCTTGTCTGCTCTACAGTCTTGTGAAATGGATTATAAAAGGCACGGATCATCTTGACCCATTCGAGGTCACCTTCAGCGATCTCGTCAAATTCCTTCTCGATCTCGGCTGTGAAATGATAATCCATAATCTTATCAAAATGTTCCATCAGAAAATCTGTCACCAGCATACCCATATCCGTCGGAAAAAGCTGATTTTTGGCAGTGCCTGTGTTTTCTGACTTCGTTGCTTCCTTGATTTTATCATCTCTCAGGGTAAGTACCTGAAAGTCTCGTTTCATACCATCGCGAGACTCCTTGACTACATAGCCGCGATTCTCTTCCATAATTTTAGAAATAGTCGGTGCATAGGTGGAAGGTCGACCGATGCCGAGTTCTTCCATCTTCTTGACCAGGCTGGCCTCGGTATATCTTGAAGGCGGCTTGGAGAATCGTTGTGTTGCCGTCATCTCTTCAAGTGTCAAGGGTTGACCTTTGGTAACAGGAGGTAATAAGGTATTCAGGGTTTCATCATCCTCATCATCGACCGATTCAAAATATACGCGAAGGAAGCCATCGAACTTGACCACTTCACCTACAGCTTTGAGCAGATGACCCGGATGTGCGGCAATGGCCACATCTACTTCAGTTTTTTCCAGAATAGCATTGGCCATCTGAGAAGCGATTGTACGTTTCCAGATCAGTTCATACAAACGTTCCTGATCCCGGTCATGCACCTGAACAGTCTTATTGGCGATATAGGAAGGCCTGATGGCTTCATGTGCTTCTTGAGCCGAATCGTTCTTTGTCTTATATCTGCGGGTTTGGACATAATTACTTCCGAAGTTAAGTTCAATATTCTGGGCGATATCTGCAATAGCTGTCTCACTCAGATTGGTCGAGTCGGTACGCATATAGGTGATATAACCGGATTCGTAAAGCTTTTGGGCAGCAATCATGGTTCTTTTGACAGAGAAGCCCAGCTTGCGACTGGCTTCCTGCTGAAGAGTCGATGTAGTAAAAGGCGGCGCCGGTTTGCGTGTGCCTGGCTTGACGGTTATATCTTGTACATGGTAGGATGTGCCGATGCATTTTTCCAAAAAAGCGTAAGCATCCTTTTCATATTTGAATTTTTGATCGGATTCAGCGACCAGCATAACCGTCTTTTCTGAGGGTGTCATCACCGGGAAGGATGCCTTGACTCGGAAGAAAGTCTCTACCTCGAAGTTGTTGATCTCCCGTTCACGATCCACCACAAGACGCACGGCAACCGATTGGACACGGCCTGCAGATAGTGAGGCCTTGATCTTCCTCCAAAGAACCTCTGAAAGCTCAAACCCAACGAGTCTGTCCAGTACCCGGCGCGCTTGTTGTGCATTGACCAGATCCAGATCGAGGTTGCGTGGGTTGGCGACTGCATTCTGAATGGCGGGCTTGGTAATTTCGCGGAAAACAATTCGCTTGGTGGTATGGGGGTTGAGCCCCAACACTTCACACAGATGCCAGCTAATGGCTTCTCCTTCGCGGTCTTCATCCGTTGCCAGCCACACCTCCTCCGACTTTTTGCTGATATCTTTCAAGTCCTTTACGACTTTGACCTTATCAGGAGTAATGACATAATGTGGCGTGAAATTGTTGTCCACATCGATGGCATTATTACCTTTCTCCAGATCGCGCACATGGCCGAAACTTGACTTGACTACGAAATCCTTTCCCAGATACTTTTCAATCGTTTTAGCCTTGGCAGGCGACTCGACAATCAATAATTTTTGACCCATATTCATTGTGTCATTTAGATAAAACAGGACTGTACATCACCCGGGTGAGGCTGTTACAGTTGCATATTCAATGAATGTTTAACAAATCCAAGAGAAAAAAAATCCTCATGTATATTTGAAAAATGCCCCATCAAATACACGAAAATCACCGCAAACATAAAACAAGATATTTGTAAATAGCAAAAAACCTTTAATCCACCTTTTACATTTAATGCACTAAAACCTATTTTTGTCGCATCAAATGGGAATTTTCAATTTTTTTAAAAAACGGGAGGTCAACAACGACGAGATGAAATATTTAGTCGCCGGCTTGGGCAATATGGGTGCCGAATACGATGGCACCAGACATAATATCGGGTTTGATGTCGCAGATAAATTAGTCAGTGACGCAGGAGAAAAATTCAAACACGAGCATCTTGGAGACTTGTCTTCCATAAAATACAAGGGCAGGACCTTCTATATCCTGAAACCTTCGACCTACATGAATCTGAGCGGGAAGGCACTACAATACTGGATGCGCAAATTGTCCATTCCACAAGACAGGGTCATTGTCATACTCGATGACCTGAATATTCCATTTAAAAGCATCCGCATCAGGCCCAATGGCGCAGATGGAGGCCATAATGGCCTAAAAAACATCAATGAAGTATTGGGTAATCAAAACTACGCCAGAATCCGAATCGGGATAGGCGGGGATTTTAAAAGAGGAAGACAAGTAAATTTTGTACTTGGGAAATGGAATAAAGAGGAGGAGCAAGACTTGCCGGAAATCATCGCACATGCCGCAAAAGCTGTACTTGCGTTCGGCACCTTAGGCATCACAGAAACGATGAATCAATATACCCGGAAATAAATGATAGATTATATTGTATTTCTGCGCGGGATCAATGTCAATGGTCAAAACCTGATTAAGATGGAAGACTTGAGGAAAATACTCATTGACATAGGTTTGCATGAACCAAAAACCTATATCCAAAGTGGAAATATATGGGTAAAATCCGAGCTCTCTGAGGCTGAATCAGTGGAGTCCATCATACGTAAAGCCATCCGGGAACGATTAGGCTTCGATGTCCCAACATTGGCATTACCACAAGACACCCTGCGAAGAATCATTGACAATAATCCATTTACCCATGAAGAAACGGACAAAAAAAGACTCTATTACACTTTGCTTGCAGAACCTCCTGATAGAGTCCGCGCTGAAGCACTGATGGAAATGGATACCTGCGGTGATAAGATTGTGTTAGGCAACAAGGTAGTTTATCTTCTGGTAAGGGATAAGTACAGCAAAACGAAGCTGACGAATCAATATATCGAAAAAATACTTAAAGTTAAGGCCACAACCAGAAATCATGCAACAATGGTAAAGATGACCGAAACAATATAATTACATTCAGACGAAAACCAAATGAATAAAGGGATCATTACATTTGTATTGCTTGTTCTGTCCAATATCCTGATGACATTTGCCTGGTACGGGCATCTTAAATTCAAGGATATTGCCTGGCTCAACAAGTTCGGGCTGCCTGGAGTCATCATCATTAGCTGGCTCATAGCATTTTTCGAATATTGCTTCATGATACCGGCCAATAAGATTGGCTTTGTGGAAAATGGCGGACCCTTCAATCTTTGGCAACTGAAGGTAATGCAGGAAGTCATCACATTGATTATTTTTACTGTTTTTACTGTTTTTTTATTCAAGAATGAAGTATTCCGGCTTAATCATATAATTGGTTTTACCTTTCTGATTTTAGCTGTATTTTTCATATTTAAAGATTGATTCCGGATGAAATTAATAGCCATCATTATTGTGACGATCCTGTTTGTTTTGTCAGTCCTGAATTTTCTTTTCAGGATGCCGACGCTCAATATTACGAATATAGAATTGGCACAGGTTTTAGTAATCGGCTTTTTTGGCGGGGCGTTGATCGCCTTGATACTCAACAGAGTAAGTGATTCGAAATATTTCTGAATTGCAAAGAAAAAGGCTTTATTTCTTGCCTGGCAGGATATTCGTTTTTACATCCAGTAAAAATCAAACGAAGGTAAAAACAACGATACCATGCAATTAATTATTAGAAGAAATATTTAACCCGGGTTTCAACATTTAGAAAGAAGAACAAATCAATATTTATAGAATAATTTGGTCGGCTATAAAACCGAAACCTTAACTGAACACAAGCTATACGAGGACAAGGATCCATTTACAAAGGGCATCTTAGGTAGAGATAAGATACTGAAGTTATAACTTTATATTCATCACAAATTTTAACCATTTACATTCCCATTCATCCTGAATTCATGCATATTTCTTTGGATGGCTCATAATAACGGCATGATTAATTACTGATTCAAAATGCTTCCTCTATTCTGAATCAACTACCGCTGGATATGCCACTAAGGATTTCAGGCAAATTATATTTCATGACAGGCTGATACAGCAACCAATAGTCATCGTCGCAATATTGATTACCTGATCAACGGCTAACTGCATAGCCTGGTGGCTTCAATAAGATAACAAGGGCCTTCGATATCAAACCACATAACATCCGGCAAGATTTTTGGATTTCAACGGAAATACCTTTTCCTCCATTGAACAGGATTCGCCTTTAGAGCTACTTCGTCTTTTTTTTGCCTTTATTAATCGAAAAAAGGCCTTCCATTCATTCTCAATCCCTTTCCTTTGTGTTATCATAAAAAAACAATACTATGCGAAATTTTCTCATACTCTTCCTGTTGGCATTGAGTTGCACAATACACGCCCAAATGCCTTTCAATATGATGCAAACCAAAGGTAAGGGGCGCATATCCGGTGGTGTTGTTGATAGCATCAGCAAACAGGAAATTGAATTCGTATCTGTGGCAGTCTATCGTCAAGGAAATTCCACACCGGTAGATGGAGCACTGACAGACAAAAGTGGTATGTTCAATATAAAGGAATTGAAAAATGGTGTTTACGATGTTCATATCAATTTCCTGGGTTACCAGAATAAAGTTATTTCGAATATCAAGGTGAGTGATTCCATCCCGGATCAAATGCTTGGCAAGATATACATCAGCCCGGAATCGAAGTTGCTCAATGAGGTCGTGGTAACCGGGGAGCAGGGATTAGTAGAGAATAAAATAGATCGTATGGTGTATAACGCCGGAAAGGATATATCCAACAAGGGAGGCAATGCAGCCGATGTACTCAGAAAGGTACCAACCCTAAGTGTTGACCTGGATGGTAATCTGTCTATGCGCGGAAGTAGCAGCATTCGGGTGCTGATCAATGGCAAGCCTTCTGCAGTCATGGCCTCAAGCGTAGCAGACGCCCTTAAGATGATACCTTCCGATGAAATAGACAAGGTAGAAGTACTCACAAGCCCGGGAGCTAAATACGATGCTGAAGGGAGCGCGGGTATCGTAAACATCATCACTAAACGCAAGACAATCAAGGGATTCAGCGGAAATGTTACAATTTCTGCCGGCACAAGAAGTGCTTTCGGGGGTGCCAATGCAAACCTCAAACTTGATAAAATAGCTTTCACGGCGGGTGTTGGCGGCTTTGGTTGGCGTGCAAAAGGGAATCTAAACTCAGAGCGTTCTGCACCTAACTATCTCCTAACCCAGACCGGCCGAAACAACATGAGTGGCCTTGGAGGCAGAGGTAATATAGGTATTGATTATGACATCACGGAAAAGGATAATATCAATGCCACCCTGAGCTTTGGCAAATTTGGCATGAACCTGGACAACTCCATCACTTCCGACCAGATGCTCGCAGGTATACTGAATCAGCACTACCGAAGGGATCAAACAAGTGTTAACGATAATTTGAGCACCGATATCAATCTGGACTATAAACACAAATTCAAAAAAGAAAATCAGGAATTGACTATCTCAGGACAGTACAGCAACAACAACCGTCCAACCCACTACGAAATCAGCCAGTATAATGATGCTGAAATTTTAGATTACAAAGAATTCAGCAACAACAAGGGCACTAACAGGGAAATCACAGCTCAGGCGGATTACTCACATCCATTCTCCAAGAAGTTGAGTCTTGATCTTGGTATTAAATCAATATCGAGAAGGATTGAAAGCTATTATGTATATGACACCTTCAATCTGGCTACTAATACCCAAATCAAGGATGAAATGCGCTCCAATTCCTTTGGTTATTTGCAAAACGTGTTGGCGGGTTATGCTGAAGCAACCTGGGCCATCACGCCCAAATTCGGGTTAAAAGCAGGTGTTAGATATGAAGGGACCACTGTGGAAGGAGACATCTTCAAGGAGGTTCAAAGCCTGAATAATAACTACTACAATATACTGCCAAGCGGAACTTTCTCCTACAAATGGGGAAGTAACGGTCTCAAGCTTTCCTATAATCAAAGACTGCAAAGGCCATCTTTATTCTACCTGAATCCTTATTCCAATCTGGCCGATCCGAAGAATATAACAGTTGGAAATCCAAAATTGAATGCCGAATTGTCTCATAATGTGGAAGTAGGATACAACAAATTTTTCGGACTCAGCTCAGTCAATATTGCCGTATATCGCCGTTTTACCAACAATGCTATTGAGGCCGTCAGGAAAATCAGTGGAGACACCATCGTCACCACCTATTATAACCAGGCCAACAATAAAAACACAGGACTCAATGTATCCGGTAACCTCATGAAAGGCTACAAGTTTATGATTGGTGGCAATTTTGACATCTCTTATGTCGAAGTAGATAATAACGCCCTCGGCATCAACAACAGCGGTATCAATTACGGTATCAATGGATTTCTCAACTGGACCATCTATGAAGCGTGGGGCATCCAGGCTTACGGTGGCTTCCGTGGTCCGACCATCACCTCACAAGGCAAATCAACGAGCTTTTATTTTTATGGCATCGGTGCAAAACGCGACCTGCTCAACAAGAAAGCTTCTCTGTCTATAGGTGTTGACAATCCTTTTACCCCTTACCAGGTCAATAAAACCGAATTAAATGTGTATGGCACACAATTCAAGTCAGAAAACAGATTCTATGCATTCGGCGGCCGTATCAGCTTCAACTGGATGTTTGGAAAGATGAGTTTTTCAAATAAGTCCAATGAAAAAGGTATTCAGAATGACGACCTTAAATCAGGCGAAAATGGTCAAGGTCCGGGAGGGCAGATGGGGCGAATGAAATAAGACAGAACGGCACGGCAGGTTATGTTACCATCAAGGTAAGACCTTCATCCTGAGGCGAATTGTGATTTGGCAGTTTTAGAACAAACCACAATTCGTCTTTTTACATTTTTTACGGCATCGACTAAAAAAATTTTCTTCAAGGAACATTCCATTGAAATATAATTGTAAAATTTACACATTTTCAATTGATTATCATAAATCAATACTAATTCTGGCTGTGATTTGATTTTCCGCTGTGGCTAATTTTATTATCTTTGTGATTCCGAAAATCGAAATCCAATATGCAATTAAATAAATACATAGACCTGACCTATCTTAAACCGGATTCAACCAGGCAGCGTATTAAGGAGTTATGTACCGAGGCTATAGAAAATGATGTATTCTCTGTCTGTATTCCGCCTTACTACATACCTATGGCTGCTGAGTTGCTGGAAGATCACAGTGTTAAAGTGTGTACAGTTATCGGATTCCCATATGGTTATGATGCCACACCGACCAAGGCTGAGGCAGTCAAGAAAGCAGTCGTGGAAAAAGTAGATGAAATCGATGTCGTTGTCAATATTGCAGCCATCAAAAATGGAGATTGGTCCTATGTCGCCAATGATGTGGACAGCATTACCCGCTTGGGACATATGCGCAACCTGCTGGTGAAGCTAATCATTGAGGTCAACCTGCTTACGGAAGACGAGATCAAAAGAATATGTGATATTGCAGTACAGAAGGAAGTGGATTTTATCAAGACAAGTACCGGTACGGTCGGTGATGCAGTCACTGTAGAAGACATAATCCTGCTCCGCAGTTTGATTCCGGCCACAACTAAGGTCAAGGCCAGCGGTGGCATTCGGACCAGAGAACAGGCCATGGCCCTGATTGATGCCGGAGCAGACAGATTAGGCACATCTAATGTTTCATCTATTTTATTACCTTGATGCGAAAAGCCTGTCTCTGCTTCCTGTTTTTTATTTTCTTATGTCACCTGGGTTATGCCCAGCAGGTTGCAATCACCATGGATTCAAATACAGAAACTGCAGTCAAAGAGTACAACAACAACCAGCTTGCTCAGACCATGATCCCGGTGTACACAATTCAATTCAAGATTACTTCCGACAGACATGAAATGGAACGCGAGTTGGCAACATTCAGGAATGAATATAATCTTAAGCCAAAATGGACTCAAAAAGGCCCCTATTATTATCTGAAAGCAGGAGCCTACCGCACCAAACTCGAAGGATATGCCGACATGAAGGCTATATCAACAAAATACCCCGGAGCACTTTTTATCGTAGAAAAAGTCAAAAAACAACTCATCCTCGATTAATTGACTGCATCGAATAACAAAACCACCGGCAATGAATAAAAGGGCTGTTCAGAATGAAACCGGCAGAGTGGACTGGGTTTTGCTCTCCCTTTATCTTGCCCTTGTTGCTATTGGGTGGACCATGATATATGCCGTCAGTCATGACAAGAACACTTCAGGAAGTATACTGAGCCTTGATTATAATGGAGGCAGGCAAATTATCTGGATAGGAATATCCTTGTTTGTCCTGTTTTTTATTCTGGTTTTCGACAGCAAAATTTGGCGTACCTTCTCTTACGGTTTCTATGCCATCGGCATCATACTATTGACATTAGTTCTATTCTTCGGAAAGGTCATCAACGGGCAAAAAGCGTGGTTCGGTATAGGCATGTTTACCTTTCAGCCAGCAGAGATTGCCAAGTTTGGAACTGCCTTAGCCCTGGCCAATCTGCTCAGTGATTATAAAATGAAGCTTTCTGAGCCAAGGGCTGCCATGGTGGCGATTTCCTTAGTTTTATTCCCGCCGTTGCTCATTATGCTCCAGCCCGATGCAGGCTCTGCCCTAGTATTCTTTTCCTTCTTCATCCTCTTATTCAGGGAGGGGCTCAATGCTTCCCTGTATATAATTATCCTCTCCTTTGCAGGGTTGTTTATCTTATCCTTGTTGTTCGGATTTGACAATACCTATTTAGTTATTTTGATTGCAGGTCTGGCCATCATGGTATACCACCTGCCCAACAGGCTCTATTATATGTTGGCGGTAGGCATGTTGGGAATCGGAGGCTTCATTGCGGTCAACAGTGGTAATGCACCTGAGCTTTTGGGTGTACTGACCGGCATCCTTTTGGTCCTGGCAGGCATCCTCGTATGGAAAAAAAAGTCACAGTTGGTCTTTGTATTGGTGTCTGTACTTACCATTGCATCCCTGACATCTTTCTTTTCTAATTTTGTTTTCAATATCCTGGAGCCCCATCAACAGGAACGGATCAATGTATGGCTCCATCCGGAAAGATGCGACCCTCGCGGCTCCCTATACAACGTGCTCCAATCAAAGATGGCAATCGGCTCAGGGGGGCTTTCCGGAAAAGGTTTCCTGAATGGTACACTGACCAAGCTAAACTATGTCCCGGAGCAGACGACGGACTTTATATTTTGTACGGTCGGAGAAGAACATGGATTCATAGGGACGCTGATCGTCATAAGTCTTTACCTGACCCTGTTGTTAAGGCTGTCGTTCGTGGCTGAACGACAAAGGCTCAATTTTTCGAGAAATTATATCTGGGGAGTGGCCGGCATCCTGTTTTTCCACTTCCTGATCAATATAGGTATGACAATGGGTCTGGTCCCAATCATAGGTATACCGTTGCCATTTGTCAGTTATGGCGGGTCATCCTTAATTGGATTCACAGTCCTGCTGGGAGTGGTCATCAAGCTTGACAGTATCAGGAATAAGGATTAATAAAAACAGGTAAGTCAGGCCGGATAAATACATCAACTCATACGTATAATTGATTAGTTTAAAATTTTTTAAAACCTGAACAAGACCTGCTAGATAATTTGTAAAATAAAATGCGGTTATTTATCTCTATTATTAAATAATGACAAATAAGTTTGAATTAATCCATACAGATGATAAAAGCCGGGCACGGACCGGGATATTATCTACGGCACATGGTGACATACTAACACCGGTATTCATGCCGGTTGGAACAGTCGGTACGGTCAAGGGTGTCCATCAGTCGGAATTGTCCGATAAAATAAAGGCACGGATCATCCTGGGCAACACCTATCACCTGTATCTTCGACCGGGTGTCGAAACAGTAGCAGGTGCAGGAGGACTCCACAAATTTATCGGGTGGGACAAGCCTGTCCTGACGGACAGTGGAGGTTATCAGGTTTTTTCCCTGGCCCACAGAAGAAAAATCAGGGAGGAAGGAGTGACCTTTCAGTCTCACATAGATGGAAGCAGACACCTTTTTACCCCTGAATCCGCAACCGAAGTGCAATTACAGCTGGGTGCAGATATCATAATGGCTTTCGATGAGTGTACACCCTACCCTTGCGAATATAAATATGCCGAAAGATCCATGCATCTGACACATTCCTGGCTGGACAGGTGCCTGTCGTATTTTGATGCCATCGATGAATTTCCACATGGGTACCGGCCCACTCTGGCTCCAATCGTTCAGGGAAGTACCTACAGTGACTTAAGACGTCAATCGGCTGAATATATTGCTTCCAAATCCAGACATGTCAATGCAATAGGCGGCCTCTCCGTAGGGGAACCGGCAGAAGAAATGTACCGTATTACCGAAGAAGTTACAACTATATTGCCGAAAGAGGCGGCGAGATACCTGATGGGTGTAGGCACTCCGGCAAATATACTCACCTGTATCGGCCTCGGAATAGACCTTTTCGACTGCGTCCTCCCATCGCGCAATGCTCGCCATGGGTTACTCTATACCTGGGACGGCATCATTAATATCAAGAATGAAAAATGGAAAATGGATTATTCGCCGATCGACAGTACTTCTCGGGCCGATACCTCCAGACAGCATTCACGGGCTTATCTCAGACATCTGATTCATGTAGGTGAATTGCTTGGCGCACAGATTGCAACCATCCACAACTTAGCATTCTTTCTGGAATTGGTGGATACGGCCCGGGAAAGAATATTGGACGGCACATTTGCAGACTGGAGTATGCAGGTAATACCACGACTTGAGCATAGATTGTAAGAAAGGTAAGCTATGCAAGTACGGATATTTTGCTATCTTATTTGAGATTTTCACACCGAGAAGAAAAATATCCCGTTCAAACCAGAATAAAATGGCCTTTTTGCATAACTTTAGGCATGGAAGTAAAAAAAGTAGTTATTACCGGTGGGTCCCGGGGAATCGGTGAAGCCATAGCCTTGAAGCTTGCAGGACAGGGAATGCATATTGCCATACTCGCTAAGACAACAGAGCCACAGCCCAAACTAAAAGGAACTATCTACAGCGTCGCTGAAAAGATTGAATTGCAGGGCGGCAAGGCCTATCCCCACCAATTGGATATCAGGGATGATGCTGCCATAAGTCAAGCAATTTCTACTGTAGCCGGACAAATGGGTGGAATCGACATCCTGATCAACAACGCCTCGGCTATTTCCCTCACAAATACGGAGGATACATCTGCCAAACGCTTCGACCTTATGTTCGATATCAATGTCAGAGGAACCTTCCTGGTAACACAGGCCTGTATCCCGCACCTCAGAAAGAGCAGTAATCCTCATATTCTGACTCTGTCTCCACCCCTCAGTGTCGAACCACGGTGGTTTGAAAACCATGTCGCTTATACCATCTCCAAATATAACATGAGTCTGTTGACATTAGGATGGGCAGCAGAACTGAAGGAAGACGGCATTGCTGCAAATTCACTTTGGCCGGCAACACTCATAGGTACCGCCGCCATTGAAAACATGGCAGGAGGAGACCAACTGGTAAGGATGACCCGCAAACCACAGATTATGGCAGATGCAGCATCTCTTATTCTGGAAAAGAACGCAAGAGACTTCACCGGCAATTTTGTCATTGACGAAGATATATTAAAGCAACACGGCATTACAGACTTTTCATCCTATGATTCCGTGCCGGGGATGCAGCCCCTACCCGACCTGTTCATCGGATAAACCTTATTTCTCAATAAAGTTTGATCATCTTGAACATGGAATTGGTGCGACCACCATTAAGGACGACTATATATACGCCGCTATCAAGCCTGCTCATATCCACTTCTGTCTTGTCTACACATTGACCTTTGAGGTGTTCCCTTCCGGACAAGTCAAATATCCTGAACGAAAAGGCTTGTCCCTGCCATTCAAGATTGATATGCGAGGATAGCGGGTTAGGATAACATCTTGCATTGGCCCCTTCATTTTCATTTACATTCAAAAGACAATCAGGATGCTGATAAACGGAGATGGCAAAATTCCGGTACTCTTTTTCATCCGCAATCTTGACTCGCGGCAGATGAGATTTCTTCAAGGTAACATCAACCGGAAATGAACCGACATAATAATTTCCAATAAATGAATTCTCCTGAAAAAGCTTAAATGACACATCCGGTAAACCATCAGTCAGGAGCTCAATTGTGGCGGTATAGGAAACCGAATCGATACATATCAACCGACTTATACCGATCTGACTAATGGTATAAGGAAACCCATTCTGGCAATATGGCGGTGAAATATATCCTGATGTATAGCATTTATTATCTGACAAGTCGATGATTCCAAATTCATATACCACATCGACATTGCCATCAAATGGACCCAGTACAACCGGCAGGTCACTATAGCTAAAATGACCGTAATTATGCCCATTGCCCTTGATCTTGAAGGAGTCTGATACATCAGCATATGAAAAATCAATCTGAACATAGAACTGCCCTGAATCATTGCAACTGGAAGGGAGAATGGTCGGCTGACCCAATTCACATTGTTCTGCTGCATCGCAATTGGGACTTTTGAATTCCTTGACGATGCGACAATCCCCATTATGCTTATCTATTAGTTTGTACACATGAAACTTACCATCACCGGGTAGGCCCGACAATTTTACCGGCATATCCGCATAAGCAAAGGTGCCCTTGTAGATGCCGTCATAATACAGCTTAAATGAGTCGCTGGTATTGATGTGCTCACAATTAAGGTACATGGTAAAGTTGCCATGATCATCACATTCGCCATGGTTATAACCCAGATTATACAGCTCACAATTACCGCCACAGTGGTGGGCAGGAATATGACCCGCTGCCTTACAATCGGAATTTCCCAGATCTTTGACTACAAATTCATAGGCTTTATCCGAAGTTCCGTCAAATGGACCCAAGGTCACCGGAAGATCCGCATAGCTGAAGTTGCCGTAATATTGTCCATTGCCCACGATCTTGAAGGAGTCCGATACATTGGCATAGTCAAAACTGATCGACACATAGAATTTCCCTGCATCGTCACAATCCGTTGCATCCAGCTCCAGACCAAAAATTTTACAGTCATTGCCAACACATTCCGGACTTTTGAATTCCTTGAAGATATAACAACCACCAATATGTTTATCAATTAGTTTGTACACATGATACTTACCATCACCGGGTAGGCCTGACAGTTTTACCGGCATATCCGTATAAGCAAAGGTGCCCTTGTAGATACCGTCATAATACAGCTTAAATGAGTCGCTGGTATTGATGTGCTCACAATTAAGGTACATGGTAAAGTTGCCATGATCATCACATTCGCCATGGTTATAACCCAGATTATACAGCTCACAATTACCGCCACAGTGGTGGGCAGGAATATGACCCGCTGCCTTACAATCGGAATTTCCCAGATCTTTGACTACAAATTCATAGGCTTTATCCGAAGTTCCGTCAAATGGACCCAAGGTCACCGGAAGATCTGCATAGCTGAAGCTACCGTAATATTGTCCATTGCCCACGATCTTGAAGGAGTCAGATACATTGGCATAGTCAAAATTGATCGACACATAGAACTTTCCGGCATCGTCACAATCCGTTGCATCCAGCACCAAGTTACCAATCTCGCATTCATTGCCAACACATTCCGGGCTTTTGAATTCCTTGACAATGCGACAATCCCCATTATGCTTATCAATTAGTTTGTACACATGAAACTTACCATCACCGGGTAGGCCTGACAGTTCTACCGGCATATCCGTATACGCAAAGGTGCCCTTGTAGATACCGTCATAATACAGCTTAAATGAGTCGCTGGTATTGCTGTACCCACAATTAAGGTACATGGTAAAGTTGCCAAGATCATCACATCCGCCTTGGTTGTAGCCCAGATTATACAGCTCACAATTACCGCCACAGTGATGGGCAGGGATATGATTCGCTGCCTTACAATCGGGATTTGCCAGGTCTTTGACTACAAATTCATAGGCATTATCCGAAGTCCCGTCAAATGGACCCAAGGTCACCGGAAGGTCCGCATAGCTGAAGTTGCCGTAATATTGACCATTGCCCACGATCTTGAAGGAGTCAGATACATTGGCATAGTCAAAACTGATCGACACATAGAACTTTCCGGCATCGTCACAATCGGTTGCATCCAGCACTAGGTTACCAATCTCGCATCCAAAACTGATATCCGGATTGACAGAATTCATATTATGAAATAAAATATTTTGCGTTGGTGTGAGAAAAATCGACTGATTCATTCCACACAAACTCACTTCTGTTTCCTGATTTGTCTGAAACAATGATGATAAAACGAATGTCAGCGAAAGCAAGATCTGTAACATAACCATTAATTTTTACTTGTATCTGAATATAGTGCAAAAATGAACAAAGCGCTGCACAATACTTTATCTCAGCAACGCAACAAATAAATACGAAAAGAGCGTTTAGCCTACTATTGGATATTCTTATTAAGGCAAATTGAATTTCCTGAGTTTTATCTCAATATGAAAAACCCAAAGAGGTTCGAAAATATACTTGTACGCCTGAGTACATTTTGCAGCTTAAAAATAGCCTTTTCTCAGATTCTGGCATTTATCCCATCAATTTTTTCATGGGTTAATAAAGAGTCAAACTTATATTATCTGAAACATGAAAAACACTATAAAAATTTAATACTGTGTTTATTGGGGCAATTTGTGGTTAATGAGATGTCTATCAAATAAGAATTCCCGATCACTATGAATTATATGGATTTTGAATCTCAAAGTCAATTTGATGTGAAAGGTTACGTATTTAATATACATTGTCCAATTTCCGGATATCCCACGTAACCATTGAAACTCAACAATTAACACAATCCATGAGAAGTAAAATTGATGATTGCCATATTATACCAAGATGATTTATATAATAGTCCATAAATTTTTAGTATACTTGTCCGGATAGCTATTCTACTAGAGCTCTGCTCTGTCCCGGGAGTAAAACAATCCGGGGTTCCGGGATGCTGAGGTTACAGTCGTATAGATCAATGAAATTGGTCTATAACGAATGTACCTTCGGTAAAAGATCACTTCAATAAAAGAACTTCTATAAATTAAAAAGGCGGAGATAAAACTCCGCCTATAAGTCATTAATTTAAAAGAATCAACCCTGGTCTGCAGTCCCCAACTTGCTATTCTTTTTGCCATAAACAAAGTAAATAATCAGTCCGATAATCAGCCAGGCGATCAACCTAAACCAGCTTTCCAGTGGCAGGGAAGTCATCAGGTAAAGGCAAACAAGGATGCCAAATATCGGGACTATAGGAACAAATGGAGTCTTGAAGGCTCTTTTGGCATCTGGCATTTTTTTCCTCATATACAAAACGCCAAAGCATACCAGTACAAATGCCAATAATGTCCCAATGCTTACCATATGGCCAAGGTCCGAAATCGGTACGAAACCGGCAAAGACAGATACAAAGGCCGCAAAGAAAAGATTAGTCTTCCATGGTGTGCGGAATTTCGGGTGGATATCGCTGAAAAACTTAGGCAATAAACCATCGTGGCTCATGGAGTAAAACACCCTACTCTGGCCAAGCAACATGACGAGGATAACTGAAGTATATCCTGCCAGAATTGCAATGATCAGAAAGTTAAGTAAAAAGGTGTATCCGGTAACAGCAAAAGCAGTAGCTGCAGGTTTGGCATCGCCCGCAAAGGAAGTATATGGAGTCAAACCGGTCATCACATGAGCGAATAAAACATATAATATTGTACATACAAGCAGGGAACCAAGGATTCCGATCGGCATACCTTTTTGTGGATTCTTAGCTTCCTGTGCTGCCGTACTGACGGCATCGAAGCCAATAAAGGCAAAGAATACCACTGCTGCACCTCTGGCGATACCACTCCATCCAAAATGACCAAACTCACCGGTATTTTCAGGAATATAGGGTGTGTAGTTATTAGGATTGATAAATTTCCATCCAAGTACAATAAACATCAACACAATCGCCACCTTGACGACAACCAAAATATTATTGATTGTAGAAGATCCCTTTGTACCACGCATCAGCAACAAAGACAACAAGCTTACAATGATCACTGCCGGCAGGTTGATGATACCCGGAGGAATGACCGTGCCATTGGAAAGGTTGACTGATTCGAAAGGCCCACAAACCAGAGACGCCGGGAAATGAATTCCCAAACCACTCATAAATTCGAGGAAATATCTCGACCAGCTGACTCCCACGGTAGCGGCACCAAGGGCATATTCAAGCACAAGATCCCAACCAATTATCCACGCCATAAATTCGCCCATTGTCGCATAGCTGTATGTATAAGCGCTTCCTGCAACAGGGATCATACTGGCAAATTCAGCATAACATAATCCGGCAAAAGCACACCCTATACCTGCTAGGACAAAGGATATGGTCACTGCAGGACCGGCATTTTCTGCTGCCGCAATACCGGTAAGGGAAAACAATCCTGCACCGATGATGGCACCAATACCCAACGCAACCAATGAAGTGGAGGATAAGGTTCTTTTTAAACCTTTTTCGCTTTCACTGGCATCCGATAATAAGGAGGTCAATGATTTCCGACGTGTTAAATAATTCGACATTTTTCGTTATTTATATTTTTGATCGGTAAATATATGGAAAACACAAGTCGCATCCATATTTTTTTTGAAAAATTAGACATTATTGCAATAAAATATTGAAAATCAACCACGGCACCAACAAAAAAATTTGTACCTTCTGACAACGCCTATACGATACATGCTTTCTCTAATCATAATTCAAAAAAAAGAGCCATGGCATCTTACCATGGCCCTATCAAAGGATTTCCTTTCACCCGTCAAGGCATTATTGCCCTCAACGAATGTATAATTTATTGAACAACCATCTTATGCGTAGCAATGCCATCAGTGGTACGTACCAGCACAGTATAAGAACCCGGAGCAAGATTGTTGACATCAAGATTCATAACTGCATGACCATTCTGCTTGCCGTAGTTCTTCGTTAAAACAATTCGTCCCATTGCATCCAGGATGTTAGTAGTGACATCAGTCGGCTTGTCAAGGTTAATAGCGATTGTAGTAGTTCCTTGTACAGGATTCGGATACACGGTCAGACCACTGTTGACCAGAATTTTTTCCTTAGTTGATGACACGAAGCCGTTGTTATAAGCATCTTTGAGTGTAACTCCATCTACATTGGAAACCTGGTTGGCAGTGTTAAGCAGGAAGGCAACGATTTTAATCTCATCCTGATTCCAGTCGGAATTGAGCTTTACGGTGTAATTGAGAACGGCCTTTTCTCCTGCCGGATAGGCATCCATATTCTTCACAGAGTGGTCGTGTGTACGAGCCACATGCTCATAAACCATCTGAGCTGCAGGAACCGGATTGGGAAGATTTTCGTAACCGCCCATCTGACCGCTTCCACCACCGGAATAATAATTGGCCTGATTATATTGTGCAGTACTCCCTTTGACCTGATCCTCAACGATGGTAAGGACGACACTGTAGCCTTTTGGCACCTCATTCAGGTAGTCCAGACTTACCGAAACTTTCATACTTCCGTCACCTTCAGGCTCTGTTGCACCAATCAGTAGTGTTGCATCCGGTTCTTCCCTAAGGTAACCAAGTCCCGGTGCCAAAGCGGCAGAAGGATCCACCACAATACGACGATCAACTATCATCCCTGGGAATCCGGTAAATCCATTGAAAGAAGTAACCTCTTTGTCATAGGTGCTTACCGTCATAGGATCACCATTGTGAACAGCGATCGGAACCAGATATCCGTCATAGCTTGGATATATCTGTGACAGAAATACAGCACCTCTTGGGCACCAACCACACCATGTACCTGTCCCTTCCTCTAACAGAACCTTTCTGTTTTTGGCCGGTTGGACTGCATAAGCTGACGCATTAAGTATATTATTACATGACAACTCATCCTCTTTCCCATTGATTTTGGTCAATGTAAGTATTAAGGCATTATCCCCGTCTGCCAGCTTGATCGCTGTAGGGATTGCAATATTCTGAGACTTATTAGGAGCCAGAGAAAGCCCTTCCAACTTCTCTTCGATCACATCACCGCCATTCTTTATGCTATATTCAATGCTTGTGATTGTATCTGCTCCTACATTATATAATTGAACACTTGTTTTGATATTGGTGCCTGCGATCTGGATACCCTCTGTTATATTCAGGTTCATAATACCTGCCTCTACCCCACTATATACCTTCACGTCATTAGCATCAGAATTGAGTACCACATCATCGATATAGTATTCTCCGTTGGCAATGGCGAAAAAGTCAATAGATGAGACAGTTGTCAGATTATTCCTGAAAACACCCTTACATTCACCATCGATATATACCTGCCATAAATTATTGGAAGCATCAATCACTACTCTGAAGTTAAACCACTTGCCCGGATTATAACTAAGACGGTTGGAAAATGGCTTGGAGTTAGTGACGACATCAATACTACCGTCTTTATTCATAAAGAATTCCATTGCCCATCCTGTACCCGGATTGGGAGTGGTCTGGAAATTGAAATAACCGACCTTACCTTCAGCCACCAGCATATTCCAGGAGACATCAATTGTTCCTGCTTTCATATTATTTCCGATCTTCAGGATTATATCCTCCGGACCTCCATTATCACTGGTAGCTTTAATCTTAATACTGTTCTTACCGCTCGCAGCAAACTGGTCGGTGATGTATGCATCGTCAGCAGCACCACCTGCTGTAGATCCCCAGGTACGCCAGTTTGTAGGGTTGTTAGTGACAATTGTCGTACCGGCAGCATATGCCTCGAAATCATCAGAATAATTGATCTGTGCATTGATTGCAGAAAAGCACATCAAACAGATAAATACTTGTAAAAAGATTTTTTTCATACTTTTTGAGAAGTTAAATTTTGGTTTGAAGAAAAAACAAGTCGCAAAGATATATATTTTCCATTTCAATTTCAAGAGAAATAATATTTCAAAATATTTGATATTACAGGAATAGTATTTTAATTTTACCGTTGCTATAACGCAAAAGAAAAATATTTACCTGGTCATTAAACTCTTTCACTTTTAGCATATCAAATCAATTGTTGACAGGGAAATTTTCACCCTTCAAGCATCAATTTGTTAACAGATAAAATCTTATTATGGCTTCTTTGGAATTAAGAAAAGGCATCCTGGGAGAGCGGCTCGCAGGTCATCTTCTAAGACGGGCTACCTACCGTTATGATATCGGCAGGATAAAGGAATTTGCCCAATATACTGCATCAGAGGCAGTGGACAAACTGATGTTGCCGGTCACATTTACTCTGGACCAACCCATCGATCCAGCCACCGGAGCACCATGGATCAACAATGGTACAAGTACGACCACAGCACAACCCGCCCTCCGCAACTATGTACGATCCTGGGTGCTCAACGAGATGAGATTTGATGAAACCATTCATGGCAAGATGGTCTTTTTTCTACATAAATGCCTGGTGACAACCTATAATCAAAGTACGTCGGAAAGATTTTTCGACTATCTGGCATTATTGTACAAATTCACGACAGGTAGCTTTAAGGTTTTAGCAAGGAAGATGACGATGGACAATCTTATGCTCATCTATCTGAACAATACAAATAACAATAAGAATGCCCCCAATGAGAACTATGCCAGAGAGTTTCTGGAGCTGTTTACCATTGGGAAAGGACCACAGGTAGGTCCCGGCGATTACACCAATTATACAGAAGAAGATGTCGTTGTGGGAGCCAAACTTCTGACCGGAATCAGAGCCAATACAAGGCTGGCCACCATCGACCCCGACACCGGATTGTCAACCGGGCGATTTGCTTTCGGCCAACACAACACCGAGGATAAAACGTTCAGTGCAGCCTTCGACAACCGCACCATCAAAGGCGCTAAATCAGTGGATGAAATGCCAAGAGAACTTGAAGAATATGTGGACATGGTCTTCAGCAAGATAGAGACGGCACGACTATATTGTCGTCGCTTATACAGGTATTTCATTTCATCCAATATCACCCCTGAAATTGAATCCGATATCATCCATCCATTGGCGCAGCAATTGATGGATAATAATTATGAGACAGCCTCAGCAATAAAGACCTTACTAACTTCTGTCCATTTTTATGATGAGGATGATTCAGACAACAAGGATGAAATAATCGGTGCTTTGATAAAAAGCCCTCTGGAACTCTTTCTTGGCAGTGTAAACTTCCTCCATCAAAAATGGCCGGATCAGACTACAGAAACAGCCAGTTTGTACAACTTTATCAATAGATTAGCAATAGCTGTGATTCTGGACAATGGTGCACTGCCTTTTTTCGCTCCATACGATGTGGCAGGCTATTCAGCTTATTATCAGGAACCTGTGTATGATGAATCCTGGTTTACTGCCAATACTATCGTTTCTAGGTACAAACTATGTGAAATGTTGTTAACCGGGACATCCTATCTTGGAGGCAAGAGCACCAAGGTAACCCTGGATTTACCTGCCTTTGTCCGGAATTCAGGCTTTTTCTCCAATCCAGGAGACCCTATACAGTTAACGAAGGAAATGGCCAATGGCATGTTGCCCGAACCACCGGATGATGACCGAATCAATTATTTCCTCAATGAAATGCTCGATGGAATACCGCCTGCCGATTGGACCTACGAATGGGTGGCCTATACAAGCAGCGGCGATCCTGAAAATGTTAAGATCGGATTGTCCAAACTCCTTACGGCAATCATGTATTCCCAGGAATACCAATTGTTATAATCCTATTATTCTGGCATAAATCAATAATCATGAAAAGACGTAATTTCCTTCGAATATCAACACCTGCAGTCTTAGGTCCTTTAGTTCTTGAAAAAAGTATCCTAAAGCCATTTGCAACAGGATCACTTGCCCGCATCTTCAATTGTGAGGATGTCAATGACCGGATCCTGATGATTGTCCAGCTTAAGGGAGGCAATGATGGCCTCAACTGTATTGTACCAACTAATCAATATGACACGTATAAAAACTTTAGACCTACCATTGGAACCTCTTTAGACCAATTGATTCCCCTGGACAATACATTATCCAATGATGACCACATAAGCCTTCATCCGGGCCTGATTTCCTTTAAGGAACTCTACGACCAGGGTTGTTTTACCCTTGTTCAGGCTGTAGGTTATGCCAATTCAAACAAATCACATTTCAAGGGAACAGACCTTTGGCTATCAGGAGGGGACAGCACACCGGCTCACTTCAATTACAAAAGCGGATGGATGGGCCGGTATCTCGATGCATCCTATCCCGGACTGGCAGGAGAACCGACAGTAGATCATCCTGATCCATTAGGGATACAGCTAGGAAGTAAACAACAGTTTCTGGGTTTTCATACAGAACACCAGCACGAAGCCGGAATCAACCTTTCAGGGCAGGATCCGGCCGGTTTCTATTCATTGGTTTCCGAGTTAGGCGGTATTGCACCTGCACATATTCCGACTTCTGATTATGGCAATAATATTGAGTACATCATCGATATAGAACATTCTACAAGTCGCTACTCCAACCGTATATCCGAAGTATTCAAGAAGGGTATCAATATGGGTACTTATCCTGATTACGATTTGGCAGATCAGCTCAAGACAGTGGCAAGGATGATTAGTGGCGGAGGGAAGACCAAGATTTATGTGGTGTCTATCGGCAGCTTCGATACCCATCAAAATCAGGTAGAGGGATCCAATCCGCTTGATGGCACACATGGCAAGCTCCTTACTCAGCTTTCTGAGTCCATCCTTGCTTTCCAAAACGACCTGAGGATGATGCAGCTTGACGACAGGGTCGTAGGAGTGACCTTCTCTGAATTCGGAAGAAGACCGAAAGAAAATGGCTCAAAAGGCACGGACCATGGCACAGTTGCTCCGATGTTCTTATTCGGTACACCGGTCCGGGCAGGCATTGTTGGCAAAAATATCGATCTTTCGCAAGTTGGTTCAGGCAATGATATCGTAGGCATGGGCAATGATTACCGTGACGTATTCACTGCTCTTTTGCAGGATTGGCTTGGTGCCAGTGACCGGGTTCTCGAAGATACCTATTTTGGAGATTACGTCACGACCAAAGCTCCTATCCTTGAAAGTCAGTATGTAGTGAGCCCGGAATGTTATATCGACACATACCTTTCCTCATCAATATTCAATCGTCCTGCCCAACTCAGCCTGTACCCCAATCCGGCACGTAATGTATTTTCCTTCCAGATAAATCCGGGAGGACAAGGTGTTGCATTCATCACACTAACGGACACTTCCGGCAGAACAATCAAGCAATGGAAAATGAATTATGTCAATGGTGAGAATAATCTAACTTTTGGTATTACCAACGTAGAGGCAGGTATTTATATGGTCCAGATGACGCTGAGCGAAAGCAGACGAAGGTATACGGGCAAGCTCGTGGTGATAGATTGACCCTTCCTGTAACTGTTTTCAGCCGACCGTAGCATAGCAGAGCCTGTCCCTGAGGAAATTCTTTTTCCAGGGACAGGCTTTATTGATCTACATCTCCTCGCAAAACCCGAAATCGTTGTCTTGCATCAAAGGCAAAAACGCTCCCGGTGTATTCATTGAACAATCGTTCATACAACGCTTTCGCCTTTTCCTTATCATTGAGGGTATAATCATACAATTGAGCTAATTCATAAATAGAATTGTCTGCCCGAATTTCATCCTTATATTTAGTAAATACTTTTTCGTAGCAATCAATGGCCTTGTTATAATCTTTCATTTTCAGAAATATGTGCGCCTTGGCGTACAACACATCATCATCAAGTGCGTGACCGGGAAAATCTATCAATATGGAATCCAGTTTAACCAATGCCTCTGATAATTTATTCTGATAAATCAGCAATTCGGTGGCAGCATATTTCTTCATCGCCAAATCGGTCGAATCCATGCCCATATTATCCATGATAAATACACTCCTGTCGATGGCGTCATTGGATATTAACCTCGATGTAGCAGTTTTAAGAGCATCAAACTGCGCCTGAGACCATTCAAAATCACCCACATAATAAGAAAGAAGAGCATTTTTATACCTTGCCTCCTGGCCTAAGGGACCTTCCTTGAAGTCTTTATCCACCTGACTATAGAGTAAAGAAGCATCCCAGCGCTTTCCTTCGATCAAAAGGTAATCAGCCAGTCGGATTTTTACCTCTGCAATCACAGGAGGGGAATATGTGCCATTATCAACGATGGTTTGTAAAATTTCAATTGCTTTGGGAAGATTGTCCCTGTATTGCATCAAAAATTCAGCATAATCATATGATAGGTACACAGCCCTGCCGGTCTCGGAATAAGTATTGATATAGTCGGTATAATCCTTATCTATCACTTCCTGTTCGCTCGGAGAAATAATGGTGTTGACCACACTTTTAGCTACCAAAGCTTGCAAGCGGAAACGCGCCGCTTCATAAAAATAGGGATTGGCCCTGCCTTTTTCCAAAATATAATCGAAGCCCGACACGGCGACATCGTATTGTTTCTCGTTGAAAGCCGTTCTCGCCAATGAGTATACCCGGGTGTAGTCATTGCCGGTACGTATATCCAACGCCTTGAGCTGTCGCATCGCATTAGCGAAATCCCGCTTTTGCATATAAATCCACGACATCAATTCTATCAACTGTGAATTGTCCGGGTACTGCTGCGCTCGGTTAAAAACCGCCTTAAGCAGGTTGTCATACTCCGAATCACTCTGGAAGCTTCGCTGGATGGAAGTTGTAAACAGGCTGTAATAACTTGGGTCTGCTATCAACTGATCTACTGCGATGGCAAGCATTTTTTCCTGTTGTCCTGTCTTCAAATACAGTTGGCTCAGGTCATAGGTAAAATAATTAGCATTGGGGACAAGATCCCGGCCTTTTTCCAACACCTGGATCGCCAATTCCGGCTTACCGGCCTTTTCCAGGGCTCTGGATGTAAGCAAAATTACTGTTGGATTAGCGGGTATATTCTTCATTACGTAATTATATTGTGCTTCGGCTTCCTTGGGCTTGTTGAGGGTATTGAGCAGGGAAGCATAGGACACACGGAGGTTGAGCATGGTGGGGTTCTGCTCAATGGCACTCGACATCACCGATGCAGCAGTATCATAATCCTTGAGGGCCATGTAGCAATCAGTCAGCGCATCCAGGTAGGTAGTGTTACCCTTGTTTTTATTCCAAAGGGATTTGTAGATTGCTGCAGCTTTTTCATACTCACCGTCTTCAAAGTATTGGCGTGCAAGCTCAAGGCTCTGTGCCGATATTGTCATGGAAGCGAGCAGAAATATGAAAATAGAAATGAGTTGTTTCATGATGAAATTTAATGGGCAAATTTACAGATTCGCCATGGTTGTATTGACAATTGCCGAAGTAAATAAAACGAAAAGGGACGCGAATTGTTTTATCCGGCTCTCTTCATTCATAAAATTAACTAAGTAAGCCTTTGCAATGCTTTTTGTGCCTAGATTTGCCCAAATTTTACTATTTTTGCGTTTCTCAAAAAATCGCATATCCTATGATATTTTCAATGACCGGTTTTGGTGCATCCAAAAAAGCCTTCTACGATAAAATTCTATCGGTTGAAATCAAATCGGTCAACTCAAAAATAATCGATATTCGCATCCGTTCTCCCTTCAACCTTCGGGAAAAGGAAAATATCCTCCGCAAAGAAGTGGCAGACACAGCACTACGTGGCAAGATCGAAGTGACCGTTGAATTATCATCCGCCAACAGTACGCCGCTTGGAATGATCAACGAAGAGTTGCTCAAGAGTTATGCTATGTCCATCAAACCCATCGCCGCTGATCTGGAATTAGACACATCCGGCCTCATCGCCGGATTGCTCCGTATTCCGGAGGTATTGGCAGGAGGCAACAACGAACTGAGTGAAGAAGATTGGCTTATATTGGAGGCCACTCTGGATGATGCTCTTGACAGGTTTCAGGCATATAAGCAGGAGGAGGGTAAGGCCATCGAAAATGATCTATTGGCTTGCATTAACACCATTGAAGAGAGTCTTGTGAAGATCCGGGATTTTGAGACCGAACGGATAGACAGAATCCGGGAACGGATCACCAATGGTCTCGAAGAATTTATGCCGACAGAAAGTATCGACAAGAATAGGTTTGAGCAGGAATTGATCTATTATATTGAGAAAATTGATTTCAGTGAAGAAAAAAGCAGACTTTCGCAACATTGTAAATATTTCCGGGAGACCTTAGAACTGGACGAGGTGAGCAAGGGGCGGACACTCAATTTTATCAGTCAGGAGATGGGCCGCGAAATCAATACTTTAGGAGCCAAGGCCTATCAAAGCGATATCCAGCGCCTCATCGTAGTCATGAAGGATGAGCTGGAAAAAATCAAGGAACAAACTGCCAATATTGTCTGATCCATGGAGTTCGAAGGAAAAATGATCGTGGTAACAGCCCCTTCAGGCGCCGGAAAGACGACCATAGTCAAGTATCTGCTCGAGAAAATGGACAATCTGGACTTTTCCATTTCGGCAACCACGAGGGACAAAAGGCCATACGAAGTAGATGGAAAAGATTATTTCTTCATTACAAAGGAACAGTTTGAGGAATTGATTGCCAAAAAAGCATTTGCGGAATATGAAATAGTGTACGAAGGCCAGTATTATGGCACGCTGGCTGCCGAGATAGAACGTATATGGCAGAACGGCAAGCACATCATATTCGACATCGATGTACAGGGCGCACTGACACTCAAAAGAAAATATATGGAGAGCTGCCTCACCATCTTCATCCGACCGCCAAGTAAGGAATTACTTATAGAAAGGCTCACCAACAGGCAGACAGAAAGCCCTGAAGCACTGAAAAAAAGGATCGACAAGGCAGAGAAGGAGTTGGGTTATGAATCCCTGTTTGATTTCGTACTAATCAATGACCAGTTGGAAGTGGCATGCTTTGAGGCTGAGACTGTGGTCCATTTATTTTTAAATCCGGAAATTGCATTGAATGAGTGATATAATATTTACTACCAAGGTCCTGTGGTCACAGATCGATGCCAACATGCACATGAGGCACTCGGCCTATGCCGATCTCGGCGCTCAGGCGAGGCTTGAAGTCATGCAGGACAAAGGATTTACATCGGAAATGATGCGGAAATACATGATCGGACCGATTTTGTTCCGCGAAGAACTTCTCTATAAAAAGGAAATCCGCCCCAATGAAACAGTCGGTGTGACCTGCAAACTGAGCCGTTGCCGCCAGGATGGCAGCCGATGGTCAATCCGACATGAAATATTCAAGGAGAATGGTGAACTGGCAGCCATCATCAATGCGGATGGTGCCTGGATCGATCAGATCAGAAGAAAATTAGCTCCCCTGCCGGAAGATTTTGCCACCCGTCTGTTAACCCTTGACAAGACAGAGGATTATGTGGAAGAGGTGGTGACAGGATAAGGTCCATGTCGGAATTTGAACAAAAAAAACTGCCTGCACATTGAATTTTTAGTTGTGGAAATTCGTTTAATGAAAAATTTTCATTCGAGGTGAAATATTTCTTCCTGATTACTTCGTTTTCGATTCTTTCTCTCACTATTACCGTTGCTCAGGGTGACATCGTGAGTGACAGCACCCGGAAAATAGCATCAACGATTGCTGTGCCCATCGACATCGCTTACATTGACATCGAAAAGATGCTCAACACCTCCGTCAACGGATTGATCTATCAGGATGATTCCTATACCGACAATGACAATGACCAGTTTAAAATTAAGGTCTGGAAGAAAAACAACATCACCATAAAGCCAAATGCTGCCAATCAGTTAAAGATAGCCGTCCCACTCAAGGTATGGGCGGAAAAAGGCGTAGGAGCATTGGGCCTGATCAGCTACCAAAGTACAGAATTTGAATTGATCCTCAACTTCAAAACCATATTTTCCATTACGCAGGATTGGGTCATTAGGACGGTTACAACACCGGATGGATACACCTGGATAACAAAACCTGTACTTAAATACAAATATGCCGATGTCCCCATCACCCCCATTGTCGCTAATGTATTGGACAAGGAGCATGCAGGATTCGCCAGAACCATCGATGAACAGGTCACGAAGGCTCTTGATATGAAACCCTATGCCCTCATGGTCTGGAACCTGATGAATACGCCATTTCAGATTTCAGAAGAATATGAAACCTGGCTTTCCGTCAAGCCAACAGCGGTTCAGATGACACCTCTCACTGCACTTAAAGACAGGATTACAGGCACAATCGGCCTCAATGTAATCTCTGAGACCAGGATCGGCGTCAAGCCTGTCATACCTCCACCCGCCATCAAACCGCCTAATCTAAAACCGGTCAAAACAGTGCCGGACAACTTCATGGTGGAGACGATAGCCGAAATCAGCTATGATAATGCCACCGAAATAGCCAATAAACAATTCAGGGGAATGAAACTGGATTTTCTCAACGGTAAGAAATCAGTCACCATTGAGGATATCCAGGTAGGAAGGGACGGGCAAAAAATGACTTTGACAACAAAGCTATCCGGAAACATCAAGGGTAATGTCATCATCGAAGGTGCACCATATTACGATAGTCTTGCGCAAAGACTTGCACTCAAGAATGTCGATTTTCAGCTGAAAAGTAAGAATTTCTTTCAGCGAACCGCTGCCTGGTTATTCAACGGAAAGATTGAGGGCATGATCGAAAAGGATTATGGTGTCCCGGTTGGCGATATGATTACCAGCGCAAAAACTTCCTTGCTGGAAACACTCAATTCCAATCCACATCCGGGAGTCCGCATGAAGGGGATGGTAACCGCCATGAAGCCCACTGCAGTGATTCTCAATGACACCGGCATCACCATACCGATATTGACAGCCGGCAAAGTAGCTGTTACAATTGTAGATTTCTGAAACCTATAATTCCTTGATCCTGATATTGCGGAACCAGACCATGTTACCGTGGTCCTGTAGGCAAATACGCCCCTTTCGGTATGTGCCGAAGCCGGGCCACTGATGGAACTTACTGGCCGCTACCATATCATTCCATCCTTGATCCCACATCTTAGTATGGACCACCACCTTGCCATTTAACTTAAAGGTCAGGTCGCCGCGATTGGCAATGATGTCCACTTTGTTCCACCGGCCATAAGGCTTGACAGTTTCTGTACTGCAGGGTATAAGATCGTAGAGATCACCGGCACGATGCTTGTGTATTTTGGCATCCGGATGCCCTTCATTGTCCAGAATCTGCATTTCAGGCCCGGTTTCATAGGAATTCGGGTATTGATTGGGATCTTCATGTACATAGAACATAATGCCGCTATTGCCACTTTTAGAAATCTTCCACTCGAGCTTCAAATGGAAATTTTCATAGTCCTTATCGGTAACGATATCACCACCGCCCTTGATTTTCCAGCCATCTTTAGCTAAAGTGTCCAGATACAGCAGGCCGTCCTTGACCTTCCATGCCTCTCCAACGGGACCGCCACCGTATTTGTGCCAACCCGAAGTGGACTTGCCGTCAAAGAGTGGCTTCCATTTGCCGCTCTCCATGCTCATTTGATACATGCCAAAAAGAAAGATAATGATCAACGAGAATAACTTCATTTATATAAGATTTATTGGATTAAAAATCCGGTTTACGGATGATGTAATTGCAATCATATACCGAGAACTCTTTTGTTGAGGCTTTCTTCCTTTACGGTTGAGGCAAAATCATCAAACGCCTTGTCCGTCACAGGAATGATATGCTTCCGGATAAATTCAGCGCCTTCCCTTGCTCCGACTTCAGGATGTTTGATACAACACTCCCACTCCATCACAGCCCAGCCCGGATAGTCATACTGCGCTAATTTGCTGAATATCGTCCTGAAGTCCACCTGGCCATCCCCCGGTGACCTGTACCTTCCTGCACGGTCCGCCCATGACTGGTAACCACCAAAAGTTCCCTGACGCCCTGTTGGATTAAACTCGGCATCCTTGACATGGAATGCTTTGATCCGATCATGATACAAGTCAATGTACCGAATATAATCCAGTTGCTGCAGGACGAAATGCGAAGGGTCGTAAAGCAGACAGGCTCGCGGATGGTCATGCACCGCTTCAAGAAACATCTCATAAGTGGCCCCATCAAACAAATCCTCTCCCGGATGTATTTCATAACAGACATCCACACCACATTCATCAAACGTGTTTAAGATCGGAGTCCAACGTCTTGCCAGCTCCTTAAATCCCTCTTCCACCAATCCTGCAGGACGCTGAGGCCACGGATGAAAGGTATGCCACAGTAAAGACCCACTGAAAGTGGCATGTGCTGTGAGTCCCAGATTTTGAGAAGCTCTGGCAGCGTACTTCAATTGCCCAATCGCCCAATCCATGCGCTCTTTCGGCTTACCCCGGAGTTGTGGTGGCGCAAATCCATCGAACAATTCATCATATGCAGGATGCACAGCCACCAATTGCCCCTGAAGGTGGGTAGACAATTCCGATATTTCAAGGCCGAAGGAAGCAATCCTTCCCTTCAATTCATCGGCATAATCCTTGCTCTCTGCTGCCAGTTGCAGATCGATAAAGCGTTTGTCCAATGTCGGCATTTGTACGGCCACAAAACCCAATTCTGCAGCCCAGCCGCATATTCCCTCCAGACTGTCAAATGGCTCCTTGTCTCCGATAAATTGTGCCAGAAATACACCCGGCCCTTTTATTGTACGCATAATATTTGTATCTAAAAATCCGAGTGAATGTAAAAAAAATCTTGCAATTACCGTATAAAGAATGAGAATGGTAAATTCCCTCAACAACAGGAAGGAGGCATGATGGATGACATTCACTCAATGATACCATTCATTCTCTTCATTATGATTTTTCAAAAAGTGCAGGGAGGGAGTTAACTGTACCCAATAACTGCCTTTTGAACCAATTGACCCGGAATCCGTTATCCTCTTTATCCAAATCCAAAATATAAATCCTATTTTTGGCGTTTTTTAACAGACTGGAAATTTAATGGCGGACATACATCTTTCTCTCGGCTTTCCCTGGTGGTACACAATGATGTGTATACTAGTCGGCATTGTCTTCGCCTGGTTGATGTACAGGCGCTTTGATTTCGATCATCCATGGGCAGGATGGGCCAGGCCATTTATGTTTTTACTCAGGGCATTGTCTGTTGCCATCATATGCTTCCTGCTCCTTTCTCCGGTTTTGAAACACGTCAGCTACGAAGAAGTAAAGCCCACCATTGTCATAGGTATCGACCAGTCTCAATCAGTTGGATATGCCTTGGGAAAAAAACAATCGGAGGTGCTTGAAACAGTCAATGCCTTAAGTGACCGGCTTAAAGGAAGATATCAGGTCGACATACAATCCATTGGCAATGATGTAAATAACAAATTGAGCAACGACTTCAACAAACCATCAACCAACCTTAATCAATTTTTCCAAAACATCAACGAAGGGGTTGAATACCAGGCCCTGGGTGCGGTAGTAATGTTGTCCGATGGCATTTTCAATACAGGGCCGAGCCCGCTGTTCGAATCTTCAGGGATTAAAGCACCGATCTATACAGTTGGTGTGGGTGATACAATTCCGGCCAGGGACCTAAGTATCCGTAATGTCATCCATAACGAAATCGGTTTTCTAGGTGATATCTCCAAGGTCCAGGTGGACATACAGGCATTTAACCTCAAAGGACATTCCGCCAGGATTAACATCTCACAGGATGGACATGCTTTTCAAGGCAAACCGATAATGATCAATACGGATGATTTCTTCCAAACCATCGAATTTGAAATTCCATTGAGTAAGGCAGGTATGTCCAGATATATCGTCTCAGTGACCCAACTGCCCGGAGAAGCAACTACGGCCAATAACAGCAAGGAATTTTACATCGATGTACTGGATAGCAAGTTAAACATAGATATAGTCGCATCATCTCCACATCCGGACATCTCAGCGATCAAATCCGTCATCGACAATAACAAGAATTACGATCTGAAAATCCATTACCTGTATCAGCCGGTCAAGCTCAGGGAGAAGGTAGACCTGCTTATTCTGTACCAGGTACCTACCGTGAATAATTTTGCATCCTCTTTTGAAAACCTTTGGAAAAGTATTCAGCACAGACCATTGCCAAAACTGTTTGTTTTGGGTGGACAAAGCAATTTTTCCAGGTTTAACCAGATTCAAACCACCCTGCAACTGATAGGGAATCAAGGCAGCCTCAATGATGTATATCCATTGCTTCGCAAGGGCTTCCAGGCATTTGCGGCCAGGGACGAATGGCAGGGAATTATATCCGGCTTTCCACCCCTGCAGACTCCTTTCGGTACCTTCGTAGCGGGGCCAAATGCTCAGGTATTGATGGAACAAAGGATTGGCAGGGTGGAGACTCAATACCCACTATGGCTCATCGGCCAGGAAGATAAAAACAGAGTAGGCATCATAGCCGGAGAGGGCTTGTGGCGATGGCGGTTAAGCGAGTCAGCCAAGACCGGAAGGACAACTACCTTTGACGACATCGTAGGCAGCACCATCCGTTTATTGGCGACCAGGGAAGACAAGCGCAAGTTTAAAGTCAGAACCAATGAAAGAGTGTATGAAATCAGTGACAACATCTCTCTTACCGGTGAATTATACAATGACAACTATGAATTGGTCAACACCCCGGAAGTAAAATTGAGCCTTACCGATGCGGCCAATAAGGAATATAAATTCACCCTGGATCGTACCGATAATGCATACAGACTGGACATTGGCCAGCTTCCGGCCGGCAATTACCGCTATATGGCACGCGTCTTGTTCCAAGGGAAGGAACTCACCTCAGGAGGAGACTTTTCGGTCAAAAATAACGACAAGGAACTCTTTGACCTGATGGCAGATTTCGGTCTTCTGAGGCAGATAAGTGAAGATTCGGGTGGCCGCTTCATCAGTGTTAATGAATTGGATAAGCTCGCTGATATGATCAAATCCAATGATGCTATCAAACCGATTATCCGAAGTGATAAAAGGACCGATCCTCTCATCAACCTGAAGTGGATATTTGGCCTGCTGGCCTTTCTTTTATCAGCCGAGTGGGCACTGAGAAGATATCTGGGCAGATACTGATATGGATTTCGGCAGATTAGACGATATTTCCGAAGTTGACTTTTCATTGCCGGAAATTGACCATTTCTATTTCAGAAATAATGGCAACAATCATCTCGAATTATTACTCGGCGCACCGGGCTGGTCCGAACCCAAATGGAAAGGATCCATATATCCTGCCAAGGCAAAGCCCAGTGAATTCGCTGCTTATTACAGCCGCCAATTTGCCACAATAGAATTCAATACAACATACTATCAGGTGCCTAAGCCAGCGTTAATGGAGCGTTGGTACGACCTCACGGAGCCTGACTTCGTGTTTTGTCCGAAGATGTTTGCCGGTATCAGCCAAAGCAATTCGTTTGCACTCGGCGACTCCATTCTTCCTGACTTTCTGTTACGGATGGGGATGTTGAAGGAAAAGCTCGGACTCATCTATATGCAGTTACCACAAAGTTTTTCCTTCGTCAAGCTGGAATCATTGAAAAAATTCATCCGTCAATGGCGGCCCGGCATACCATTAGCCATAGAAATCCGTCACGAAAGTTATTTTAAGTCACAGAACGCTCCTGTCCTGGCGGAAGAAATGGCCATGGCCAACATAAGCTGGATGATTACCGATGTTGCAGGGAGAAGGGATGCAAGCCATAGTTACATCACAGCGCCATTCATGGCTATCAGATTTGTCGCCAATAATGATGAAAGTGATTTCACAAGAATAGACAACTGGGTAGACAGATTGGTGGTTTGGCAAACAAATGGTGTGGAGTTAGTGTATTTTTTCCTGCATACCAAGGGACAACCGCCAATCGTTCTATCTGAGTACCTGGCAAAAAAATGGAAGGAGAAAAGCACACATGATATTAAAAAACCGACTGTTATTGATAGGGAAAAATAATCATAAATTCCCGAAATTTTCGACTTAAACATTAGCTTTGTCATTTAAAAAATTCATATATGAAAAATATTTATTTGCTATGTGCCATGCTGGCCTCCACTGTAATGATGGGCCAGACCAAAGAATATATGGCTTTCCAACGGACTTCTCCGGATCACAAGTACAAATTTTCAGAAGTATTCGGTGATCCGGCCAAAGCCAGATTTTACAAATTGGACAACGGCCTCACCGTCATTCTGGCCGAAAATCATCTCGAGCCACAAATTATGGCGCTTATCGCCACTAAAGCAGGTTCAAAGAATGACCCTGCAGACCATACAGGCCTGGCACACTACCTGGAACATATGCTGTTTAAGGGAACAGACAAGTTCGGTACCAAGGATTATGCAAAGGAAAAAGTGGAACTCGACAGGATCGACGAATTGTATGAATTGTATGGGAAAACAACGGATGAAGCAGAGCGGAAAGCTATCTATCACCGCATAGACAGCGTAAGCAATGTAGCTTCAAAATATGCAGTAGCCAATGAATATGACAAAATGATGTCGGATATAGGTTCGCGGATGACCAATGCTTTCACGAGTTTTGAGAATACAACCTATATGGAGAGCTTTCCATCCAATAATCTGGAAAAATATCTGAAAGTACAACAGGAAAGGTTCCGCAATCCGGTTTTGAGATTGTTCCATACTGAGTTGGAGGCAGTCTATGAAGAAAAGAATATTTCACTGGACAATGGAGATGAAAAGATCTTCGAAGCCATGTTTGGATCATTGTTTAAGAAGCATCCATACGGCACTCAGACAACCATCGGTACCATCGAACATCTGAAAAATCCTTCGCTCAAAGAAATCAGGAATTATTACAACAAATATTACGTCGCCGGCAACATGGCCATCATCCTTGCAGGCGATCTGGACCCCGATGCCACCATTGCCATAGTGGAAAAGTATTTTGGCAATATGCCAGCCAAAAACGCCCCCGGTTTTGCATTTCAGGCCGAAGACGATGTGGATACTACAACAAAAATTACAGTCTATAGTCCGGATGAAGAAAAAGTTGCAATCGGCTACCGTCTCCCCGGAGCATTGGAGAAAGAAGCCCCCATCGCAAATCTAGTTTCCTCTATCCTATATAATGGTAAAAGTGGCCTAATCGATAAGGATCTGGTCATCGACCAAAAAATTCTGGAAGGGTATGCGTTTACCTATCTGTTGAAGGATCATGGAATATTCTGGATGCAGGGCAAACCGAAAGATGGCCAAAGTCTTGATCAGGTAAAAGAACTTTTCCTGGAGGAAATCAACAAATTGAAAAGAGGTGAATTTGACACCACCATCATACAAGGTACTGTCAACAACATGAAACTGGATCTAATCCGAGGCACTGAGAAGGCAACTAATACTGCCTTCCTGCTGCATGAGTCCTTCGTCACGGGCCGCCCCTGGGTCGATTACCTCAACGATATGAATGTGATGTCCAAAATCACAAAGGCTGATATCATGAGATTTGCAGCCAAATGGTTCCAAAACAACTATACTGTTATCTACAAAAAGACAGGCAACAGCGATGTACCAAAGGTAGTGAAGCCGGAAATCCATCCAGTCGAACTGAATCGGGATGCACAATCCGACTTTTTAAAGTCCATTGTAGAAGCACCCGTATCTGAGATCCAGCCCCGCTTCCTGGATTTTGATAAGGATGTACAGAAATCTACCTTGAAAAAGGGAATACCGCTATGGTATGTCCCTAATCAACAGAATCAATTATTCAGTGTCTATTACAAATACGATTACGGCACCAATGCCAATCCAAAGCTGGATCTGGCCATGAACTATCTGAACTATATCGGCTCGACCACCCGATCCAATTCACAAATCAACAAGGAATTGTACAATCTGGGGTTGAACTGGGGAGTCAGTGTTGGCCAGGAAGAAATGAATATCTACCTGACCGGTCTTGAAGAAAATTTTGACAAGGGCATAGAAATTATCGAGGACCTTTTGAATAATCCAAAGCCGGACAAGGCTGCATTGGCCAAATTGATCAATAATCAAATCAAGGCAAGGCAGGATAATCTGCTCAACAAGGAAACCATCCTCTATAGCGGACTCCAAAATTATCTGAAATATGGAGCCAAAAACCCTTTCAACAGCACCTTGACCAATGCGCAATTACGTCAGATCACTGCCGAAGAACTGGTTGCCATTATCAAAGCCAATGCCGGCTTAGAACATAGAATCATGTATTATGGTGCCCGACCACTCAACGATTTGACGAAATCAATGGCAGCACGGCATAAAACCACATCGATGCTTAAGCCTGCACCAAAAGGCATGGAATTTACTCCGGCACCATCGCCCGAAAATACTGTTTATTTTGTGGATTATGACATGGTTCAGGCCGACATCAACTACAAGGCAAATGAAGAAAAATACGATCCAAAACTGGAGACCATGGCACGAGCTTTCAACGAATATTATGGAGGCGGCATGGCATCCATCGTATTTCAGGATATTCGCGAATCAAGGGCTCTGGCCTACTCTGCATACAGTCGCTTTGGTGTACCTAATAAGAAGAATAAACCATTTGATGCGACATTCTATGTAGGGACACAGGCCGATAAGTTCAATGATGCCATGGAGGCAATCAACAATCTCCTCCATAATATGCCTGAACTTACAAAGTCATGGGATTTGTGCAAAAAAGCCATCCTTACCGAGATTCAGACTCAAAGAATCAATAAGGAGGGAATCTTGTTTGCCTATGAGACAGCTTTGAACAAAGGATTAAACTACGATATCAGAAAAGATATTTATAAAAATATCGGTTCAGTGACTATGGCTGAACTTAAAGCATTCCACGAAAATCACTTCAAAAATCAAAAGTGGAATATCGGTGTCATGGGCAGCAAAGACAAGATTAAGGTTGAAGAACTCAAGAAGTATGGCAATGTAAAAGTTTTGACCTTGAAGGATATCTTTGGTTATGATGAAAAGGATTTCCCCTTAATCAAACCATAACAATAGAAAATGGGCAGGGAGGTATTTTCATTCGTCCCTGCTCATTTCTATAATCACCGGGGCATATTGTAATATACAAATAAAAATCAAACAAATGAGGCGTAAATTTATCCTACTCACAATCAGCTTATTAATCGTTCAGGCGGGCTGGGGTCAGAAGCTCAAAACCAAGGATGTTCCTCCCAGGATCATTACTACATTGGATAAGCAATTCAAGGGAAATAAAAGAGCCAGTTGGGAAAAGGCAGATTCCCTCTATATTGTCAATTTTGAATATGATGATCAAAAAGGAATGGCGATATTTCACGAAAAAGGAAGAATGATATCATCTGAGGTATCGGTAAATAACGAAGAACTCCCCTTCAGTGTCAATCATTATTTAAGAAAAAACTATCCGGATGATGTATCTGATAGCATCATCAAAGCAAGAGATGCCACCAAGGCAATAACTTACCGAATTATCATCGCAGGAGACAGGTTGGAATTCGACAATGAAGGCAGATTCCTGTCCAAAGAGAAAGTACAGGATGATTTGAATGAAATTAATATGGAATCCAATCATTCAGAAAAATAAAACACCGTCCTGTCATGATAGAAGCTGAGCATATCCATAAGTCATTTGGCAATGTCCATGTATTGAATGATGTCTCCTTTAGTGTTGGAAAAGGCGAGGTTGTAGCCATTGTCGGTAAAAGTGGTGCGGGCAAGAGTACCTTGTTACACATCACAGGTACCTTAGAACAACCTGACGAGGGGAATATACTCTTTGAAGGCCGCAACCTGAATAAATTATCCAGTAATAAATTATCAGAATTCAGAAACAATTCGCTGGGGTTTATCTTCCAGTTCCATCATCTGCTACCTGAATTTACTGCTCTGGAAAATGTCTGTATTCCGGCATACATCAAAAAGACGGATCGGAATATTGCGGAAACCCGGGCAATGGAATTACTGGACCACCTAAACCTTTCTCACCGGCTTCATCACAAACCCAAGGAATTATCAGGTGGGGAGCAGCAACGTGTTGCCTTTGCAAGAGCGCTTATCAATCAACCCAAACTTATCCTGGCTGATGAACCAACCGGCAATCTGGATGAAAAATCGGCCAATGAGCTTCATGACCTCATCCTCAAATTCAGGACAGAATATGAATTAACTTTCATCCTGGTAACTCACAGCCCTTTGCTCGCTGCAAGGTGCGATCGCGTCATCGAAATGTCCGAGGGAAGCATCGTCATGCAGTAATCCGGCTAAGGGAAGGAATGATAGCATCGTATTGCTCCTGTGTGATATCTCTGTGAAAAACGAATCTGATACTTGTTGCACTGAAGGGCGAAGCCTTAATACCTATTGAATCCAATGTTTGGAGGAATGTATCGGCTGACAGGTTTTCAGCAAGTTCAAATATAACAATATTCGTACGGACCGGAAGTACTTCCTGTACATAGGCCTGTTGACTCAAAAAACGGCCTATCTCTGCTGCTCTTTGATTATCAATTTTGAGCTGAGGAATATTATTATCAAGTGCATAAATGCCGGCAGCAGCCAGATAACCGGCCTGGCGCATACCTCCTCCTAAAACTTTCCGGATACGTCTTGCCTCCCTGATATAATCCCTGTTACCCATGAGTACGGAACCTACAGGTGCACCAAGACCTTTGGACAAACAAACCGAAATAGAATCAAACAAGGCACCGACAGCCGCAGGTGAGTCCCCGGTCTCCACCAACACATTGAATATCCTGGCTCCATCCAAATGCAACGCCAAGCCCTTACGGTGACACAGTACACTGATTGGCTCAATCTCCGCATTGGTATAAAAATTACCGCCTCCTTTATTCGTAGAATTCTCCAGTACGACCAATTTAGTCCTTGGAAGCCAATCCTCAGCCGGCTTGATTGCCTGTTCGATCTGCCCGGCAGTCAACTTTCCGAATCGTCCGGCAAGGGGGTTGACCGCAATTCCACTGTTGAAAGCGTAACCGCCCATTTCGTAGAGAAAAACATGAGAATAGTGATCGCAAATCAATTCGTCCAAGGGGCGTGTATACACCTTAATAGCTATCTGATTGGACATAGTCCCGGACGGGCAAAACAAAGCAGCTTCCATGCCAAAAGTTCCTGCCATCCTCTCCTCCAGTGCATTGACCGTTGGGTCTTCACCAAAGACATCATCACCGACTTCAGCCGCCATCATCGCTTCGAGCATTGGCCTGTCCGGCTTCGTTACGGTATCACTAAGTAAATTGATCATTTGTCTATTTCCCATTTATAAAACCGAAATTACAAAACTGTTTTCAACTCTCAACGGGCAACAAAAAAAAAGCCCGGAATATCCGGGCTTTTCAATCAATATGTTATCTTAATCACACTTCCTTATTCTCTTCAGCATCCGGAGCGGGAGTTTCGTCCGCTGGCTCAACAGGCGCTTCCGTAGTTTCTGCTGTAACAACTTCCTCTTCTGTTTGCGCTGTTTCAACAACATCAACCGCTACCGGAGCTTCCTCAACCGGATTTTCAGTAATTTCTACCAACTCCTCGGTCGGAGCAGCCGATTCCGCTTGTTTGACACCGGAAGACTTCTTACGGCTTCTTCTTGTTTTACTCTTCGCCTTTCCATCAAGAGATTCATTCGGATTATAAATGTTGTTATAATCAACGAATTCAATCATCGCCATTTCGGCATTATCGTGACTTCTACCTCCTAGTTTGATAATTCTGAGATAACCACCCGGTCTGTCGCCAATTTTCTCCCTGATATCAGAGAAAAGTGTATCGACAGCACTTTTATTCTGAAGGTACGAAAACACTACCCTGCGGGAGTGTGTATTATTATTCTTAGATTTAGTGATAAGCGGTTCGAGGTAACCTCTCAAAGCCTTTGCCTTGGCCAATGTAGTGTTAATCCTCTTATGCTCGATCAGGGAAGATGCCATGTTTTTCATTACTGCATCCCGATGTGATTTAGTACGCCCAAGGGCATTGACTTTGTTACCGTGTCTCATTTTTTCAAATGTTTAGCTTCGCAACACCGGGCAATAGGCACCGGTAATTTGCAATTTTATAGATTAAATTATTCTTCTTCCAGCTTGTATTTGGAAAGGTCCATACCAAAGTGCAGTCCTTTTGTAGAAAGTAATTCTTCGATCTCGACCAAAGACTTCTTACCAAAATTGCGGAACTTCAGTAATTCATGAGTTTCATATTGTACCATTTCACCCAGGGAATTGATTTTGGCAGCTTTCAGACAGTTGTAAGCTCTTACCGACAGATCCAGATCCTCCAGAGAAGTCTTCAACAACTTACGCATGTGCAGGATATGTTCATCGACAACATCTTCCTCACCTTTAGCAGCATCATCAAATGAAATATTTTCATCAGTGATGAGCATCAGATGCTGGATCAAAATCCTTGAAGCCTCCTTCACTGCATCCTCCGGATGTATTGTCCCATCTGTCTTCACCTCGATGGTCAACTTCTCATAGTCTGTACGTTGTCCTACCCTTGTATTGGAAACCTGGTAAGCGACATTCTTAACCGGAGTATAAATAGAATCCACAGGAATTACACCTATGACACTTTCACGCTCTGGTTGTTCGTCCGCGGCGACATATCCCCGGCCTTTTGTGATGGTCAATTCAATCTCCAATGTAACACTGGGTTCCATCTGACAAATAAGCAGATCCGGGTTCATCACTTTGAACACATTGGTAAACTGTTCAATGTCACCGGAAAGGAATTGTTCCTTACCGCGGAGAGTGAGGTAAATTTTTTCGTTTTGAATATCTTCATCCTTCATTTGCAGCTTCAAACGGACCTGCTTAAGATTCAGGATGATCTCAATGACATCTTCCACAACTCCGGGAATGGTTGAAAATTCGTGGTCAACACCGCCAATTCTGATTGCTGAAATAGCGAAACCTTCCAGAGAGTTGAGGAGTACTCTTCTCAATGAGTTACCGATTGTCTGACCGAAGCCCGGTTCCAACGGTTTAAATTCAAAAACACCATCGAAGTCAGTGGATTTTTGAAGTATAATTTTATCAGGTTTTTGAAAATTTAATATACTCATTTTGAAAAAATCTATAGATGAAGAAAAGACTTGATAAAAGAATACAAAATTACTTGGAATACAATTCGACGATCAACTGTTCATTGATGTTTTCAGGAATTTGCTCTCTTTCAGGATAAGCCAGGAACTTTCCCTCCATACGTTCAGGATTGAATTCAATCCAGGCATATTTACGGTGGTCATGCTTGGATTTGACATTGGAAAGGATGATATCCATACCTCTGGATTTACCTTTTACCTCGACAACATCTCCGGGTCTGACATGGAAGGATGGAATATTTGTTACAACGCCATTAACTACAACATGTCTATGTGAGACCAACTGACGAGCTTCCCGACGTGTACTGGCGATTCCCATCCTGTAAACAACATTGTCCAGTCTGGATTCAAGGAATTGTAGTAACACGGTACCGGTCACACCGCCTTTTCTGGCAGCTTTGGTGAATGTATTTCTAAACTGACGCTCCAATACACCATAGGTATATTTTGCCTTTTGTTTTTCCATCAATTGAAGTGCATAATCAGACTTTTGCCTTCTCTTTCTGGAAGCACCATGCTGGCCGGGAGCATATTTTTTCTTATCAAAGGCCTTATCCGGCCCGTAAATAGCCTCACCAAAAGCTCTTGCCTTCTTGGTTGCAGGACCTGTATATCTTGCCATAATATAGTTCTACTTTATAAAATAATAGTGATTAAACTCTTCTTTTCTTAGGAGGGCGGCATCCATTGTGTGGGATGGGGGTTACGTCAAAAATCCTGGTAACCTTAATACCCGCTCCATCGATGGCTCTGATAGCGGATTCTCTTCCCGCTCCAGGTCCCTTGACATACACCTCAACGTTTCTAAGCCCTGCATCATAAGCCACTTTGCCTGCATCAGTAGCTGCGACTTGTGCAGCGTAAGGAGTGTTCTTTTTAGACCCTCTGAACCCGGCCTTACCGGCAGATGCCCAGGAAATCACTTCTCCTTGTCTGTTGGTCAAAGAAATAATCAGGTTATTAAAGCTTGCCTGAATATAAGCCAGTCCTTCAGACTCGACTTTAACTTTTCTTTTCTTTACTTTCTTTTGTGCTTTAGCCATAATGATAAGCTATAAAAACAATGTTATTTATTATTATTTGGTTGCCTTCTTCTTGTTAGCAACAGTTTTACGTCTTCCTTTACGTGTTCTGGAGTTATTCTTAGTCCTCTGGCCTCTCAATGGCAAGCCTTTACGATGGCGCAAACCACGGTAACTGGCAATATCCATCAATCGCTTGATATTAAGCTGCACTTCAGACCTCAACTGGCCTTCAGTCTTGTGTTCATCATTGACAATTCTGGAGATGGTCTTGATATTATCATCTGTCCAGTCAATAACTTTAGTATCTTCACTCACACCTGCCTGCGCAAGCACCTTACCAGCCAGTGAACGGCCTATGCCAAAAATATAAGTAAGGGCGATGACACCCCTTTTGTTTTTTGGTAAATCAACTCCTGCTATACGAGCCATATAATTACTATATTATAATTGCTAAATATTATCCTTGTCTTTGTTTAAACTTAGGGTTCTTTTTGTTGATTACATACAACTTACCCTTTCTTCTGACAATCTTGCAATCCGCAGATCTTTTTTTAATTGATGCTCTAACTTTCATCAGTCAAAATTTTAATTATTTATATCTATAAATGATTCTTCCACGGGACAAATCATAAGGAGACATCTCCACAGAAACCTTATCACCGGGCAGAATACGTATATAGTGCATTCTCATTTTTCCCGAAATGGTTGCCAAAATCTGATGATCATTCTCAAGGCGTACCCTGAACATGGCGTTTGACAACGCCTCCTCAATAATACCGTCCTGCTTGATTATATCCTGTTTTGACATACGTCCTTTTTTTCGGAGTGCAAATATCTAAATATTTTCTGAAATATTCACAATATTTGGGTTATTTTTTATTTCTTCCACAATCGGTCTGTGATCTGACAGTATCATACCACCTTGAGGCTTCACTGCTACTGTATGTTCGAAGTGGGCTGAAGGCTTGCCATCCTTAGTGAGTATGGTCCAGCGATCCGGAGCCTGATAGACATGCTTTGTACCCATATTGATCATCGGTTCGATTGCAATGGTCCAGTTTTCTTCCAGGCACAATCCGTTCCCCCTTCGTCCAAAGTTCGGCACATCAGGTGCTTCGTGGAGATTTTTTCCAATACCATGGCCCACCAACTCCCTTACGACACCATAACCGTGCTTTATCTCGGTATATTCCTGAATCGAAAAGGCTATATCACCGATACGATTTCCTACTCTTGCCTGCTCTACACCCTTATACAGGGATTCATTCGTGATACGCAGTAATTTAGTAATGTCGTCGCTGACAGGTGCCAGGGCAAAAGTATATGCGGAGTCTCCAAAATATCCATTCATCACTGCCCCGCAATCAACCGACACCACATCACCTTCCTGCAACTCCTTATCCCTGGGTATTCCATGTACTACGGCATCATTCACTGAAATACACAAAGAAGCAGGAAACCCATTATACCCTTTGAATGCAGGCTTGCCGCCCAGGTCATTGATGAGTGTTTCTGCTTCTTTGTCCAAAAACTTCCCGGACACTCCGGGCCTTATGATCGATGCTACATGGGCAAGGGCCTTAACAACTATCGTGCAGCTTTCTTGTATCTTGACAATCTCTTCGGCACTCTTTGCTTTAACTCTGGGTTTAAACATGAGTCCGAAGTTAAAATGTATTAATTGATTTCACTTCAGAAAATCCGATCATTCCGGTATCCCGGTGTTTCATCAGTAATAGGATCCAATTTGTATTCCGCCGGATCCCCTTCCCTGAAGTTTACCGGAAGCAACCAAACCATCATACTTTCTCATCAAGAGATGACTTTCTATCTGTGTTAATGTGTCCAAAATTACAGCAACATTAATCAAAAGTGATGTACCACCGAAATACAATGCAAATGATGGATTGACACCAAATTGTACCGCAATTGCCGGAAGCACAGCTATGATGCCCAATACAATAGATCCCGGGAAAGTAATCTTGGATGTAATAGCATCGATATAATCTTCTGTGTCCTTGCCCGGTTTTACACCAGGTATATAGGCATTGGATCTTTTCAGGTATTCGGCGTATTGCTGAGGATTAATCAACAAAGCAGTATATATATAGGTAAATACTATGATTAGTATAAAATATATCAGGTTGTAAGAGAATGAATAGTTATCATTCAATGCCCGAATAATGCTGTGGGTGGCCGTGCCGGTATCTTCTGTACCAACCAGGTACTGGGCGACGATAGCAGGCAAAAACATCAGTGCCTGTGCAAAGATAATTGGCATTACACCTGAGCCATTCACTTTAATCGGAATATAATCCCTGTTTCCGGCTGCCATACTTCCGCCACCGATCGCTTTCTTTGGGAACTGAAGCGGAATTTTCCTGACTCCTTGAACGACCAGGATGGTAAACATAGTAACCACAAACATAGCTGCCAATTCAAGAATAAACATAATCAATCCACCTGATGCCATCTGAGCTGTAAATTCAAAGCCCAATGCCTGAGGCAATCTGGAAAGGATACCGACCATAATTAAGATGGAAACACCGTTTCCGATACCTTTATCGGTAATCTTTTCGCCAAGCCACATGGCAAAGATGGTACCTGTAGTGAGGATTAAGATATTGGCACCCCAGAAAATTGCCAGAGAAACCTGAGGCGAGATAGCTCCTATGCCTTTTAGATAAGTAAGGTAGGCACCACCCTGCACCAATGTAATAGCAACGGTCAATACTCTGGTAATTTGATTCAACTTCTTTCTACCGGATTCACCTTCCTTCTGCTGCAAACGCTGGAAATAGGGAACGGCAAAACCCAAAACCTGAATAATAATCGAGGCTGTGATATAAGGCATGATACCGAGGGCCATGATTGAAGCCTGGTTGAAGGCTCCACCGGTAAAGATATTAATTAATCCTAACAGGTCATTAGCGCTTCTGCTATTCGCGACATCGGTCAACACTCCTGATGCGACACCCGGCAATACTATAAAAGACCCCACTCTAAAGACCAAAAGCAGTAGAAGCGTATAAAGAATACGATTTCTTAGCTCCTTGATGGCCCAAATATTTTTTAAAGTGTTGATAAATCTTTTCATCCTTAATCTTAATATTTAAATGATCTCCCTAAGGTTATTCAGGGCTTCGTATATTAAATGGTTGTGAATGTTCCTCCGGCAGCGGTAATTTTATCCTGTGCAGCTTTGGAGGCAGAATGTGCTGATACGGTTAGTGCTTTGGACAACTCCCCTGCACCCAGAATCTTGAACTTCTCAGACTTCTTTATTACCTTCTTAGAGGTCAGAAAATCAAAGTTGATCTCAGTTACATTGTGTATTTCAGCCAAAGCCTCCAGTGTGCTTACGTTGATACCGACATAATCCACCCGATTGACATTCTTGAAACCGAACTTAGGAAGTCGCATCTGAAGAGGCATCTGTCCACCTTCATGAGCGCGCTTGTTTTTGAAACCTGTTCGTGCCTTATCTCCCTTATGACCACGAGTGGCAGTACCGCCTCTACCGCTTCCCTGCCCTCTGGCAATTCTTTTACCTGACTTGTTCGAACCTTTTGCCGGTCTTAGATTATTTAATTCCATCGGAATAATTTACTTAATTATGTAAATATTATTTTACTTCTTCCACTTTCACCAGGTGAGCTACCGCTCTGATCATACCCTGGATGGCAGGTGTATCTTCGTGGACTACCGAACGGTAAACCTTCTTGATACCTAATGCTTCAATGGTTGCTTTTTGTCTTTTATTACGGTCAATTGTACTTTTGACCTGAGTTATTTTCAACTTTCCCATGATTCAATTATTTTTCAAATTCACCACTGAACAATTCCTTGACGGTGATTCCTCTTTGCTGAGCAACCGTATGAGGATCTCTTAATTTGGATAATGCATCAATCGTTGCCTTTACAACGTTATGAGGATTGGAGCTACCCTGTGACTTGGCCAATACGTTGTGTACTCCTGCGATCTCCAGTACAGCTCTCATGGAACCTCCGGCGATCACACCGGTACCATCTGCTGCAGGTCTGATCAACACCTTTCCTGCTCCAAATTTCCCCTTTTGAGGATGGGGTATGGTACCTTTCAGTATTGGGAAGGTAATCAGATTTTTCTTGGCATCGTCAATCGCCTTGGCAATTGCATCAGATACATCCCTTGCCTTACCCAGTCCTTGTCCGACCGTACCTTGTCCATCACCTACCACTACGATGGCAGCAAAGCTAAATGTACGTCCACCCTTTGTTACTTTTGCAACCCGGTTGACAACTACAAGTTTGTCCTTCAATTCGGCGTCAACTGGACGCATTCTATTTTGTGGTTGTTTTGCCATTATTCTTTAGCTAATAAATTTAAAAATTCAAACCGCCTTCGCGAGCTCCTTCTGCTAATGCTTTCACTCTACCGTGATACAAATAACCGCTACGGTCAAAAACCACCGAGTCGATATTCTTATCCTTGGCTTTTTCTGCAATCAATTTGCCAACAGCCTTAGCCTGTTCGACCTTATTATCTGATTTAGTTTCCAACAGAGCAGAAGACGCTGAAGTCAATACATTACCATTGGTGTCATCAACCAACTGAGCATAGATAGCTTTGTTGCTACGAAACACGCTTAATCGTGGTCGTTCAGCTGAACCTGCAACTTTCTTTCTGATTCTGTAATGAATCCGCGATCTGGATTCTTCTTTTGTCTTTTTCATATCTAATGATATAGAGAATTAAACGGATTTTATTTCTTACCTGCAGTTTTTCCAGCTTTTCTGCGTAAAACTTCTCCGGCAAATCGAACACCCTTTCCTTTATAGGGTTCAGGTTTCTTAAATGAGCGAATCTTGGCTGCAACCTGACCGATCAATTGCTTGTCAAAGCTATTAAGTATGATAGTAGGTGGCATACCCTTCTCATTTTTTGTCTCCACTTTCACTTCATCAGGAAGTTGGAACATGATAGGATGTGAGAAACCGAGTGCAAGCTCAAGTAGTTGTCCGGTATTATTCGCTCTGTAACCGACACCTACAAGTTCCATTTTCTTGGTAAAACCGCTAGATACGCCTTCCACCATACCATTGAGAAGGGCACGGCTCAGTCCGTGAACAGAGCGGTGACGCTTGGAGTCGGTAGGTCTTTCAACAGTCAATACTCCATCTTCAGTCTTAAAGATCATATCAGCGTCAAACTTCCTGGTAAGGGTACCATTAGGACCTTTAACAGTAATTACATTTGACTTATCAACATTAAACTCCACTCCTTTCGGGATCGTAATGGGAGCTTTACCAATTCTTGACATAATTAATTATTTCTTTCTTTCTCAAAAAATTAGCTAATAAAGCAAACAACTTCACCACCGACATTCTGTGCCCTTGCCTGCTTATCAGTCAGCAGACCGTGTGATGTAGAGATGATAGCGATACCCAGACCATTGATAACTCGTGGTAATTCTTCGCAGTGACGATATTGTCGCAATCCCGGTCGACTTACCCTCTTGAGCTCCTGAATAACAGGCTTTTTAGTTGCCTCATTATATTTAAGTGCAATCTTTATAATACCTTGCTTACCGGCAGCATCATCAAAGGTATACTTCAGGATATAGCCATTTTCATACAGGATTTCAGTGATTTTCTTCTTCATTTTGGAAGAGGGAATCTCCACAATTCTGTGTCCGGCTTGTTGAGCGTTTCTGATTCTGGTCAGGTAATCTGCTATTGGATCATTCAGAGCCATTCTATTATAATTTAGTTTGCTATAATTAATTTATGGGAATATTGTTACCAGGAGGATTTCGTTATACCAGGAATCTTGCCATCCAGAGCCATTTTTCTAAACATTACCCTGCAGATACCGAAGTCACGCATATAACCTTTTGGTCGACCGGTCAATTTGCAACGGTTGTGCAACCTGATCGAATTAGAATTGCGTGGCATCTTGTCCAAAGCATCATAATCTCCTGCTTCTTTCAGTTGTTTTCTTTTCTCGGCGTATTTAGCAACCATGCGTTCTCTTTTTCGCTCGCGTGCTATAACTGATTTTCTTGCCATCCTGAAATATTATTTGTCTTTATTATTATTTTTTAAATGGAATTCCCAATGCTGACAACAAAGCGTGAGCTTCCTTATCCGTCTTTGCTGTAGTAACGAATGTGATATCCATACCAAGTACTTTGGCGATCTTATCTATGTCTATCTCCGGAAAGATAATCTGTTCAGTGATGCCCATAGTATAGTTACCACGGCCATCGAAACTCTTGTCATTGACTCCTTTGAAGTCCCTAACCCGAGGCAGGGATATTGAAATAAGACGATCCAGGAATTCGTACATTCTATTGTTGCGCAATGTCACGCGTACACCGATCGGCATACCTTCTCTCAACTTAAAGTTGGAGACGGATTTGCGGGCTTTAGTAACAACCGCCTTTTGTCCTGAAATGGTTGTCAGGTCAGCCTGAGCATTATCAACCACCTTCTTATCTGCCACCGCATCACCCAATCCTTGGTTGATACATATCTTTTCAAGACGAGGCACCTGCATCACTGATGTATATTTGAATTCCTCCATCAGTTTTGGAACAACTTCGTCCTTATACTTGGTCTTATATCGTGGAATATAACTCATCTTTTAATAGTTTCTCCTGATTTTTTAAAATATCTTACCAATTTGCCATCCTCTTCCTTACGGCCAATTCTGCTGGGGTTGCCTTTCTTGTCCACAACCATAAGGTTGGAGATATGAATAGGCAGAGCGACATCTTCGATACCGCCCGGCTGGTCCTGCTGAGGCTTAGTATGTTTTCTGGCTATATTGCGTCCTTCGACAATTGCACGGTTCTGTTTTACCAGTACTTCAGTGACGAAGCCTTTATTGCCTTTTTCCTTGCCGGCAATGATCAAAACTTCATCTCCTTTTTTGATATGCAATTTAGGAGCGAAACGCTTTTGATTGTTAACTGTCTTTCTACTCATGACTTAAATATTTAGAGCACCTCAGGAGCCAATGAAATAATCCTCATGTAATCCTTATCCCGCAATTCTCTTGCAACAGGACCAAATATACGCGTACCGCGTGGCTCATCCTGATTGTTTAAAAGAACTACGGCATTATCATCAAAACGGATATACGAACCGTCAGCACGTCTAATTTCCTTTTTTGTTCTTACGATAACAGCTTTTGAAACTGTACCTTTTTTAATGCCTCCCGGAGAAGCCTGCTTGACCGAAACAACGATCTTGTCTCCGATAGAAGCATATCTGCGGGTCGAGCCGCCGAGGACGTGGATGCAAAGAACTTCCTTCGCCCCGCTGTTGTCCGCCACATTTAGTCTTGATTCCGTCTGTATCATGACAAATAAAGATTATTCCTGTTATTAAATTACTTCGCTTTTTCGATAATTTCCACCAGTCTCCATCTCTTATTCTTAGATAGAGGACGTGTTTCCATAATTTTTACGATATCTCCAATCTGGCATTCATTTTTCTCATCATGAGCCATAAATGAATTGGATTTCTTAACGAATTTACCGTATAATGGGTGTTTGATTCTTCTTTCGACCATAACAGAGATGGATTTGTCCATTTTATTGGAGGTTACTTTTCCAATCCTCTCTTTTCTGGCTTTTCTTACAATTTGTTCCATATCAAAGGATACTTTAAAATTTATTTAACCGGTGGTTATTATTTTCTTCTATTTCTGATTCTGGACCTCTTAGCCAGTTGACTTTCAGTCATCTGAGCCAATTCCCTACTGCGGATTTCAGTCTGAATATGAGCAATCACTTTCCTGGATTCTCTGATATCTTTCTGAGAAACATTGCCTGTGATAGTCTGATCAAATCTGGCTTTGGTCAAATCCAACTGTGTCTGGGCCAATTTCTCAACCAGTTCGTTGTCTGCCAGATTCTGGATCTCTTTATATTGTTTGTTTGCCATGATATAGTGCTGGTTTCAAAATTAAGCAATACGAATATCTGTCCTCAAGATAGTTTTGGTCAAAACAGGCAACTTCTGTGCTGCCAATCTGAGTGCCTCAGTAGCAACTTCCGGAGAGACTCCGTCCATTTCAAAGAGAATTCTACCCGGCTTAACCACTGCAACATAATGATCCACGGGACCTTTACCCTTACCCATACGAACTTCCAAAGGTTTTTTGGTGATCGGCTTATCAGGGAAAATCCTGATCCACACCTTTCCTTCCCTTTTCATATAGCGAGTCATAGCAATCCTGGCTGATTCAATCTGACGTGCAGTCAGACGTCCGCCGGTCACTGCCTTAAGAGCTATCGACCCGAAAGATATCGTACTACCTTTGTGTGCAACACCCTTCGGATTCATTTTATGTTGCTTTCTGTATTTAGTTCTTTTTGGTTGTAACATGGTACGTCTTTCTTTATAATTCGCTGGTTAAAAGATAGTTGTATTTACTTTCCTCAAACGAGGTGCAAAGATACATCAAAAATCTTTATTTACTGTCTTTTAGATTTAAAATTTCTGCTGCCGCCTCGTTTATCGCCCCGGTTGCCGCCTCTATCTCCTCCTCTGTCACCTCCACGGTCTCCACGGCCACCACCATGTCCACCAGCTTTCTTATCTTCTACCTGATGAATCATGATATCTCGGCGTCCTAGGACTTCACCCTTACAGATCCACACTTTAATACCAATCAATCCATATACTGTTTCTGCAACAGATATACAATAATCGATATCCACCCGGAATGTATGCAATGGTGTCCTGCCTTCTTTGAACTCTTCCGAACGAGCCATTTCAGCGCCATTCAATCTTCCGGACAATCTGACCTTGATTCCCTCTGCTCCTGCACGCATTGTGGATTGGATAGCCATCTTTGTCGCACGCTTATAATTGATACGAGATTCAATCTGCTTTGCAATGGTCTCACCGACGATAGCAGCGTCCAGCTCAGGCTTACGGATTTCGTGAATATTGATCTGAACGTCCTTTCCGGTTAGTTTCTTCAACTCTTCGCGGATTCGGTCGACTTCCTGTCCTCCTTTACCGATGATGATACCCGGGCGGGAAGTATGAATAGTTACCGTAATTCTTTTGATTTGCCGTTCTATTACTATTTTAGCAATGCCACCTTTCGGTATACGAGCACTCATGTAATTTCTGATTTGCTCATCCTCTACCACCTTGGCAGCCATATCTTTTCCACCGAACCAATTGGAATCCCATCCTCTGATGATTCCCAATCTATTACCTACCGGACTTGTCTTTTGACCCATGAATAAGGTTATTTAAATTTAATTATGGTATTAATTTTCAACTGGAACTTTGCTATCGACAACAATTGTCAGATGGCATGATCGCTTTCGGATTCTGTGAGCCCTACCGTGTGGTGCAGGCTGGAATCTCTTCAACATGCCGGCACCGTCAACGAATGCAGTCTTGACATATAGTCCATGGCTGTCAGCACCCGATTCGATTCCGGTCATTTGCTCCCAATTGGCAACTGCTGACAATAAGGTCTTGTATACTGAATGTGCTGAAGAGCGTTGGGTATGCTTCAAAATTGCGAGAGCCTGGCCAACGTTTTTGCCTCTGATGGTATCAACAACCAGACGCATCTTACGCTCTGATCCTTTGATATTTCGATATTTAGCTTGTGCTTCCATTATATTTTATTTAGAAAAGCCAACTTTCTATTATTAAAAATTATTTCTTCTTACCTCCGTGACCTCTGAAGTTACGTGTCGGAGAAAATTCTCCCAGTTTATGTCCTACCATGTTTTCAGTTACATAGACAGGAACAAAAGTCTTACCATTATGAACAGCAATGGTTTCGCCCACCATATCGGGGATAATCATTGATGCTCTGGACCAGGTCTTAATCACAGATTTTTTGGAAGACTCCTTCGCTTTTCTGATTTTTTCGAGGAGTGAATAGTGAACGTAAGGACCTTTCTTTAATGATCTAGCCATAATGCTAATATTTCAGATTTCGGTTATTATTTAGATTTTCGTCTTGAAATAATCAAAGCAGAGCTTTTCTTATTTGGATTTCTTGTTTTCTGACCTTTAGCCATGATTCCGGTTCGCGATATCGGATGACCTCCTGAAGCGCGACCTTCACCACCTCCCATCGGGTGGTCAACCGGGTTCATTGCAACACCCCTTACTCTTGGTCGTCTTCCGATCCAAGCCTTACGACCAGCCTTACCGAATACGAGCAAACTGTGATCCTGATTTGATGCAATTCCAACTGTAGCCTTACAAGTAAGAAGGATACGTCTGACCTCGCCGGAAGGCAATTTGATGACAGCAAATCGCTCTTCTTTGTTTACCACCAAAGCGTATGAGCCGGCACTTCTGGCAATAGCTGCACCTTTACCGGGTTGCAACTCGATTGCATGTACTTCAGCACCTAATGGAATATCCTTCAACATCAGTGCATTACCCGGTTCGATAGCAACGCCGGTACCGCTTATCACGGTATCACCGACTTTCAAACCTTTTGGAGCAATAATGTAACGTTTTTCACCATCGACATAATTCAAAAGTGCGATAAATGCAGTCCTGTTCGGATCATACTCAATGGAAGCAACTTTAGCAGGTATTCCATCTTTATTACGCTTAAAGTCGATGATACGGTATCTCCGCTTATGACCACCTCCTCGCTGACGTAAGGTCATCTTACCATCATGGTTACGACCACCTGTTTTTTTCAAATCAGCGATCAGGGATTTTTCGGGAGTATCCGTCGTGATTTCAGCAAAAGCATTTCCCACTCTATAACGGGTTCCCGGAGTCATCGGATTATATTTCTTAACCGGCATAACAGCTTACAGTTTAAAATTTCTTAATAGGTGGTGATTAATTTTCTTGATTCTGGAAAATGTCAATTGATTCACCTGGAGCAAGGGTAACGACGGCCTTTTTATAAGCTGCCTTAACACCTTTCATGACTCCTGTGCGACCACTTCTCGTAACAACTTTTACAGGCATTACGTGTGTGTTGACTGATGTAACGTTGACATTGTACATCTTCTCGATCGCTTTACCAATCTCAATCTTGTTTGCCTTCTTCGCAACTACGAAGGTATATTTTCCCTGATTTGACTGGTCATTTGCTTTTTCAGTAATGACCGGCTTGATGAGTATTTCGTGGATCATGGCTTTTCTAATGATTAAGTATTAAGCAATGGATTGAACAATCTTGTCAACTGCACCTTCGAACAGGATCACCGCGTCAGCTTTCAACATATCATATACATTGAGCTCGTCAGCAAAAGTCACATCCGTCTTCGGTAGGTTTCGTCCTGACAAATAAACATTCTTGTTAAGTTCACCTGTGACGAGTAAAGGTTTCTTGTCAGCCTTCAATGAGGTGAAAATATTATGTAATTCCTTGGTCTTCGGAGTATCAAAACTAAAGTCCTCAACGATGATTACCTTATTATTGAGCAGCTTATCGATCAGAACAGATCTTCGTGCCACCTTCTTAACTTTTTTGTTGAGATCCTGGCTATAATCCCGAGGGCGTGGTCCATGGATTCTGGCACCACCATGCAGAACGCCAGACTTTATACTACCTTTACGAGAGCCACCGGTGCCTTTTTGTTTATGTAACTTACGTGTCGAACCAGCCACTTCACTTCTTTCCTTGGCTTTGTGTGTGCCCTGGCGCTGATTGGCAAGATATGCCTTAACTGCAAGATACACCGCATGCTCGTTTGGCTTCTCTTCGAGCAATGCTGAAGAGAATTCATATGAACGTCCGGTTGACGCCCCTGTTTTATTTAGAATATCCAGTTTCATTTCTTAACACTTTCAATGATTACGACAGAGCCCTTATGTCCAGGGATAGCTCCTTTGACAAGAACAAGGTTCTGCTCAGAAAATATTTTAAGTACCTTCAGGTTTTTGATTTTTACGTTGGTATTTCCAGTCTGGCCTCCCATACGCATACCCTTGAATACTTTGGAAGGATAAGAGGATGCACCGACTGAACCGGGGGCTCTCAATCTGTTATGCTGACCGTGAGTAGCCTGACCGACACCACCGAAACCGTGACGCTTGACGACACCCTGAAAGCCCTTACCTTTGGTGAGACCCAATACATCAACCTTATCGCCTTCACTAAGGACATCAGTTATTTCGACTGTTTCACCGAGAGATTTAGACAGTGTAGAGTCTCTCAACTCAATAACAGTCTTCATAGGTTCAGCACCCGCTTTAGCAAAGTGACCAGTCAATTGCTTGGACACATTCTTTGCCTTGACATCACCGAATGCAATCTGTAAAGCTTTGTAGCCGTCTGTTTCGACATTCTTCACCTGTGTAACCACACAAGGGCCAGCTTCGATGACTGTGCAGGCAACATAATTACCTTTTGAGTCATATACGCTGGTCATGCCTAATTTCTTTCCGATAATTCCGTTCACGACAATATTATTTAATAAAGACACAGAGGAAGTTATGTCCTCAATGCCACCAATTTATTTATTAAAAATGAAATTATTCCTTAAGTCAGTTTGACCTGGATATCTACCCCACTTGGAAGTTCCAGCCTCGATAGAGCATCAACTGTCTTCTGCGTTGGAGTGTAAATCTCAATCAAACGTTTGTGGGTACGCATTGAAAACTGCTCTCGAGACTTCTTGTTGACGTGTGGCGAGCGCAACACGGTAAACATTTTTTTCTCGGTTGGCAGCGGAATCGGACCCGTTACGACAGCTCCGCTTGAGCGAACTGTCTTAACAATTTTCTCCGTAGATACGTCCACCAAGTTGTGGTCATAAGAACGAAGTTTAATTCTAATTTTCTGATTCATATCCTCAATTAATTAATACAGATGAAGATGGTTTTCTTTTTAAAGTGGCGCAAAGGTAATAAACATTTTGATTGTGGCAATATTTTTTATGATTTTTTTGTAAAAATATTTTGAAAAAAGGGACAATCCATGCAAATGGTCCTCTTCAAATCATCGGCAAATGAAATGAACCGGAAAATAAGATATCTTCACTTCAAGGGTTTATTAACTTAAAAATACCAAGGAATCCAATTTCTACAAATTTTTAGCATTACTACCCATAACTATCACAATAAAATACAGAATCCCATTTCTAATAAAACTTGCATTCTTGCCTCCAAAAATTACCAATACTCAAATCAGAAAAATGTAGACTTATCTGTTGACCGGTCATCTTGTCAGGTCAACTGAAAACCAATGTTTCCGTAAGCCGAACAAATACATCCCATGGTCATCAGTATTCAAATGGCTTCTTCTTTGAATATTGCATTATGTACAATATCCCATGTCAGGCCATTGTGTGGTAGTAAGGACAATCGATCTACCGGCCAGTCAGCACTATATTGTATTTCCGAAAATTTTTTCTTTGCTGTGTAAAAATCATGTTTCTGAAGATCCCGATTGGCTATCGTCACATGGGGAGTAAATCGATGATCCACCTTATGAATGGGAATCTCCTTCGTCCGAACAAGGCAGGTCTGCAAACGATGTTGCAACTCACACAACGCTTCATTGTCCATCACCTGCACAAAGATTACCCGAGGTTCGAACCAGGAAAAGTCTTTCAAATGTATGTCGAATCCTTTTTGCCGGTCAGCAAACTGATCCAGGTACATCCTCAGATGAGTCTCCTGCTCAGATGCCATCCTGAAAGGGGGAATCAGCGTAATGTGAGCCGGAGATTTCAGGGCTACGCGACAGCCAAAGTTATCCAGCATCCAATGCTTCCATTCGAGAACCTTTCGGCTGATTCCTTCGGGCGCAACCAATGCAATAAAATACAGGTTCATGCATCTAAGCTATGAAATTATTTCAAAAGAATAAATACCCGGAAATAACAATTACAAAAACCAGTGTTACTTATGGAAAAATATCAAAAAAAAGCCCCGTTCGGTTGAACGAGGCTTCTATCTTGACAAGGAATTTCTTCCTTACAATTACGCTTTTACAGCACCTTTCGCCTTTTCTATCACGTCTGAAGCGATATTGGCAGGAGCCTGAGCGAAGTGTGAGAATTCCATGGATGAAGATGCACGTCCTGAGGTGATGGTACGCAGCTGAGTAACATAACCAAACATCTCACTCAATGGAACCTCAGCCTTAACGACTACGGCGTTGAACTTGACGTCCTGGCCTTTTACCAGACCACGACGTCGGTTAAGGTCACCAATTACAGAACCGGTATATTCATCTGGTGTAGTCACCTCCAACTTCATGATAGGTTCAAGCAGGATTGGGGCAGCTTTTTTTGCAGCTTCCTTAAATCCTTCCTTAGCTGCCAATTCGAATGCAATAGGCTTGGAGTCCACAGGGTGCATAGAGCCATCGTGTACCCTAACTTTCATGCTATCAATGTTATAACCTGCCAAAACACCATTACTCATCATTTGCGTGAATCCATCGGTAATGGGCTTCATATAGTTCTTGTCGATGGCACCACCAACAATATCCCAAACAAACTGAAGCTTGGTCTTGCCATTCTTGAAATCTTCGCTCTCCAGGAATGATTCATCAGCCGGCCCCAGATCAAACTCGATATCAGCGAAGAGACCAGCACCACCGGTCTGCTTCTTAAGGCGCTCACGGTGATTGACGGTCTTGGTAAGCGCTTCCTTATAGTTAACCTGTGGAGCACCTTGATTGACTTCCACCTTAAATTCACGGCGAAGACGATCAACGATGATTTCCAGGTGTAATTCACCCATACCGGAAATTACTGTCTGAGCAGTCTCTTCATTATATTGAACCTTAAAGGTTGGGTCTTCTTCAGCTAATTTTGCAAGTGCCATACCCAATTTCTCAAGATCTTTCTGCGTCTTAGGCTCAATAGCAAGACCAATAACCGGCTCAGGGAAAGTCATTGATTCCAGAACAATAGGATGCTTTTCATCACACAGTGTATCTCCGGTCTTGATATCTTTAAAACCAACAGCAGCGGCAATATCACCTGCATCCACCTTTTCGATCGGATTCTGCTTGTTGGCGTGCATTTGATAAAGACGTGAAATACGCTCCTTATTATCGGATCTGGTATTCAATACATATGAACCTGCATCCAAATGACCGGAATATACGCGCATGAAAGCTAATCGGCCAACAAACGGGTCAGTAGCAATTTTGAATGCCAAAGCAGCAAACGGCTCGGTAACTGAAGGCTTTCTGAAAGTTGGTTCGTCCGTCTTAGGATTGGTACCTTCTACTGCTTCAACGTCGGTTGGTGCAGGCAAGAAGGCACATACAGCATTAAGCATTGCCTGAACTCCCTTATTTTTAAAGGAAGAGCCACACATCATTGGAACAATCTTCATATCGATAACCGCTTTACGGATAGCAGCTCTGATCTCGTCAGGAGAAATGGAATCCGGATCATCAAAGAATTTTTCCATGATGGTATCATCGTATTCTGCAACAGACTCCAGCATGTGTTCGCGTTGTTCTGCAACGATATCGACAAGATCAGCAGGAATCGGTACGACCTCAAAGGTCATTCCATAATCGCTTTCATTCCATACGATAGCTTCATTGGTAATCAAATCCACAACACCTTTGAAGTGTTCTTCCGCACCAATAGGTACCTGAAGTGCCACAGCGTTGCCACCGAGCATTTCCTTAACTTGCTTCACTACATTAAAGAAATCTGCTCCCTGACGGTCCATCTTATTGACAAAGCCCAAACGTGGAACTTTGTAGCGATCAGCCTGACGCCAAACAGTCTCTGACTGAGGCTCCACACCATCCACTGCACTGAAAAGTGCTACCACACCATCGAGGATACGAAGGGAACGCTCAACTTCAACTGTGAAGTCAACGTGTCCGGGAGTATCAATCAGGTTGATGGTATAGTTCTTTCCCTGCCAGTCCCAGTGAGTCCTTGTAGCAGCTGACGTAATGGTAATACCTCTTTCCTGCTCTTGCTCCATCCAGTCCATTGTCGCAGCACCATCGTGTACCTCGCCTATTTTGTGGCTGATACCTGTATAGAAAAGAATACGCTCGGAAGTGGTTGTCTTACCCGCGTCGATGTGGGCAGCAATTCCGATGTTCCTTGTTAAATCTAAATTAGAAGACATTTATTATTTAGTTTAAAAGTCCTGATTAAATATTAAGCTCTAAAATGAGCGAACGCTCTGTTAGCCTCAGCCATTCTGTGTGTATCTTCCTTACGCTTCACTGCGGCGCCTTCACCTTTGCTTGCTGCAATTATCTCAGCAGACAACTTGTCGGCCATCCCTTTGCCGCTTCGCTTGCGTGCGAAGTTGATCAACCATTTCATTCCAATGGAGATCTTTCTGTTGGCTGGAAGTTCAGTAGGAATCTGGAAGGTCGCACCTCCGATTCTGCGTGAACGTACTTCGACCTGGGGCATAGCATTGTTCAATGCTTTTTTCCAGATTTCATGCTCGTCTTCTCCGAGCTTTTCCTTTACGATATCCATTGCATCGTAAAAAATTTGAAAGGCGGTACTCTTCTTCCCTTCAAGCATTAAATGATTGACAAACTTAGTCACCATGGTATCATTGTACCTTGGGTCGCCTTCAATCAATCTAACTTTTGGTTTCCTTTTTCTCATTTTTAAAGCTTGTTGCTTATTTAATTAATAAATTATTTCTTCGGGCGCTTTGTGCCGTAATGTGAACGGCTTTTCTTCCTGTTGTTTACACCGGCTGTATCCAGTGCTCCTCTTACGATAGTGTAACGTACACCCGGAAGGTCTTTAACCCTACCACCTGCAATTAACACGATGGAGTGTTCCTGCAAGTTGTGGCCTTCACCCGGGATGTAAGCGATGACTTCGATCTGGTTGGTAAGTCTGACTTTGGCAACTTTTCTAAGTGCAGAGTTTGGCTTTTTAGGTGTAGTAGTATATACCCTGGTACAAACACCTCTTTTCTGAGGGCTTGACTCCAGCGCTCTTGATTTGCTGGTATATTCCACTGCTTTTCTGCCTTTTCTTACCAATTGATTAATAGTAGGCATACGATTTTGTTTAAAAAATGATTAGTTAAAAATTCCTTGAAAAAGCCTCAAAAGTCGCTTGTCTACTATGTTTTCAACAGTTACTTCCTCCCCTTTTTCAAAACAGGTTGCAAAGTTATGACTATTTTAGTTCTATACAAGTGTTTGAGTAAAAATATTTTAGAAAATCTTACGGGCTAATTCTAATTTAACTTAGTATGTTTAACCAATTAGCAATGATCATTTCATTTATTCCAATATTGATTTCTTAAATTTTGTCTCATTAATTTGAGCAGATCTACAATTTCTCTGTTCCGGAAACACCTTCCCTTATGCAAGGTTTTGGCAGAAATAGCATCAACTAAGGAATGAGTTCCCGGCACATCCAATGAGTGACCTCCGGAATCATGCATTTACATCAAAATCCACCCAATCCATCAAACCTTCCTGAATACAATATTATCGGACTCAAGACCATGACTTTCAAGATATTCATCCAATTTCTTTGGATCCATATCATCTATCGATCCATCTTTCCGGATAATCGCCATTGAAAACCCAAAAGACAAGAGGTATTCGATTGCTTTTTTATGATTGCCATTATTACGGGTGATGGATACATATTCCATAATCACAATTGGGTTATTATCCTTAAAATAATTACGGCCCCCGGCGATCACCCGATCTTCCGCCCCTTCCACATCAATCTTGATAAATTGCGGAATAATTGAACCATCCGATGTTATCGAGTCAATAGTTTCTGCGTCAACTATTATCTTTTCCGGCTTGTACCGGGCAAACCATGATTCTTGCTCAAACTGACTGACATCCATGGTGTTGTATTCGGAATAATAAGCGGGAAATTCGTAGAATTCCAACTTGGTATTCTCCGAAGACACTGCACGATTGAAGGTATTAATGACAGCATTACCGGAAACATTTTGCGAAAGCACAGCATAGGTATGTTTACCTGGCTCGTATGAACAGACCTTACCGGTCGGTCCTGTTAGCCTTGCTGCCAATAAGGTAAAATAGCCGAAATGTGCACCTATGTCCAGAAACTGACTCCCTTCTTTCACTTCACGGAGCAGGAATCGAACCAGCCGCAACTCAGAATCATGTGACTTTCCATGGGTAAATAACAAATCCGATCCTGCCGGCAACGCCACCTTCATTTCCACACCAAAAAAAGTGAAAGCGCGAACAACTTTCTCCTTTTTGGTAATCGGATAAATCACTTTATTGAAAAACTGGCCACACAAATACCGCAATGGAGCATGCATCAACCGGACCATAACAGAGGAAGTCGACAAGACTTCAACCTTGTCCAACTCTTCAGACAATTGTTGCCTGCCTTCTTTCATCAAATCAAACTACGGAGAACTCTGGAAAGATCCGTTTTCCCGGCGATAATTGCACTTAGTGCGTCAATGGACACCCTCTCCTGATGTAGGGTATCCCGATCACGTATCGTCACTGTACCATCCTCCAAAGACTGGAAGTCCACCGTAATACATATCGGAGTCCCAATCGCATCCTGCCTTCGGTATCGGCGACCTATTGCATCTTTGTCATCGTATTGACACTGGAATTGCCAGTGCAGATTGTCGTGAATTTTACGCGCCAGGGCGGTCAGCTCTTCCTTGTTCTTCACCAAAGGCAACACGGCACATTTGACAGGTGCAAGAGCCGGATGTACCTTGAATACAGTTCTGCTTGAATCCTCACCTTTGGCATCCGGTACATTTTCCTCAACCAGATTGTTACTCAGCACTGCAAGGAACATCCTGTCAGCACCGATAGATGTCTCTACGACATACGGGATATAAGATTCGTTCCGATCCTGATCGAAATACGTAAGCTTCTTTCCGGACAATTCCTGATGGCTCTTCAGGTCGAAGTCTGTTCTTGAATGAATACCTTCTAACTCTTTGAATCCGAATGGGAATTCAAATTGTATATCTGTCGCGGCATTGGCATAATGCGCCAGGTTGTCATGATCCTTAAAGCGGAGTTTAGATGCATCGGTACCTAAGGCAAGATGCCATTTCATCCTCATTTCCTTCCATTTTTCAAACCACTCGAGTTCGGTACCAGGAGCAATGAAAAATTGCATTTCCATTTGTTCGAATTCGCGCATACGGAAGATAAACTGACGCGCTACAATCTCATTCCTGAAGGCCTTGCCTATCTGAGCAATACCAAAAGGAATCTTCTGTCTGGTTGTTTTCTGCACATTGAGAAAGTTGACGAAGATTCCCTGAGCAGTCTCAGGACGCAGATACAACTTGTCTTCCTGACCGGAAATATTTCCCAGCTGGGTGGAGAACATCAGGTTAAACTGACGCACCTCAGTCCAATTGCGGGAACCGGAGTCCGGATCAGCGATTTCAAGGTCGGCTATAATCTTGCCCAATTCAGCCATATCGCCGGCAGTCATGGCATCGGCCAGGCGCCTGGATACTGTATCTATTTCTTTCTGATATTCAAGGACCCGTGGATTGGTTGACCTGAACATATCGGCGTCAAACGAGTCTCCAAATCGCTTTGCTGCTTTCTCAACCTCTTTGTTGATCTTGTCAGCCACCTTGTCGATATAATTTTCAATCAGCACATCAGCGCGGAACCGCTTTTTACTATCCTTGTTGTCCAGCATCGGATCATTGAAGGCGTCAACATGGCCACTTGCCTTCCAGATCAGTGGATGCATGAAGATACCACTGTCGATACCAACAATATTCTCATGCAATCGGGTCATGGCCTGCCACCAGTATTGCTTGATGTTGTTTTTCAATTCCACACCTAAAGGACCGTAATCATACACTGCACTTAGTCCATCATAAATCTCACTTGAAGGGTAAATAAACCCGTATTCCTTAGCAAATGAAACGATTCTCTTGAAATCATCCTGTTGCGCCATATCTGAAGAAATTTAATATTATTTGGTTTCAGGCCGCAAAGGTAAATATTATTTTCCACAATGAAGAAAGCCAATTAATCTTGGTATAACATCAGTCTGAACCTTCATTTGAAAAAATTTTCCTATATTTAGTCCACGTAAAACTATAGGAACATGGATAGAAGAGAATTCATTGAAAAAGCAGGTCTGGCTTGTCTCGCAGGGATAGCCGGGACGAGTATTATCACTGCCACAGGCTGTAAAGCTGCTACTCCTACATTGACCAACAGCACACATGAAGGCAGAAGGGTAAAAATCTTACAGGCTGACTGGCCGGCAAATACCGATTTTATCATAGTACGCCATCCGAGCGATGAGCATCCCATCTATATCCACAAAGATGGAGATAACTACATCGCACTGCATATGAAATGTACTCACCGCGGATGCAATCTCAATGCTGAATCCAATCAATTGACCTGTCCTTGTCACGGAAGCAAATTCCATGCTGATGGAAAGGTCAAAAAAGGTCCCGCCAAAAAACCATTGGTCGGCTACAAAACCACGGCTGATACAGAGACCATCTATGTAGAAATAATGTAGACTGTCAGCACATCCTCCCGGGAGGAGTAAGAAAACAAGCTATCTTCTACCCTGGAATGACGTTTTGTCCCATCAATCATAAGACAAAAACGCTACATTCCCTTGAATCATATTATCTTTGGTCGATGTTTTCTTCCCTTAAAAGTCTTGGCGCTCTCAATAGATTCCTTGTCCGGTACAAGTATTACCTGATCGGTGGATTTATTTTTATTGCCTTGTCCAATTATTTCAGGGTATTACAACCCAGGTATTTTCGGGAGGCGTTGGATATGATCATTGAGGTGGTGCCCATGTACGATGTTGTCAAGGGCAGCAAGCACGCCGCATTGCTCTATGAGTATATTATAGAAAATCTGATCTGGTTTGGCATATTCGTAATCCTACAGGCTGTCATCATGGGGATTTTCATGTATTTCATGCGTCAGACAATCATTGTCATGTCCAGGCTTATTGAATATGATATGCGCAAGGAATTGTATGCTCATGCGCAATATTTAGACACAACTTTTTATAAACAGCATGCTATTGGTGATCTAATGGCACGATTTACCGAGGATGTAAGTCGTGTCCGTCAATATCTGGGACCGGTATTGCTTTATGGCTTCAACCTGATAACCTTATTTGTATTAGTCATTACGGCGATGTTTAAGGTCAATACTCAATTATCTATTTTTACCTTGCTTCCTTTGCCCTTGCTTAGCTGGAGCATCTTTAAAATAAGTGAGAAAATCAATGTGCAAAGTGGTTATATACAGACCCAACTGTCAAAGTTGAGTACTTTATCGCTCGAAATCCTAAGTGGCATAAGAGATGTCAAGGGATATGCCCGGGAAAAAGCGATGCAAGAAATGTTTGCCGAAGAAACCAATGTTTATGTTGACAAAAACTTACAAAGAGCCAAGGTAGATTCTCTATTTTATCCGTTAATGATCCTTGTGATCGGTATTTCTTCCGTGTTAACTTTGTGGATAGGTGGACATCAGGTGGTGCGCGGCGAAGTAACGCCCGGAAATATAGCGGAGTTCTTCATATACATCACTTTATTGACATGGCCGATCACCGCATTAGGGTGGACAGCATCACAAGTGCAACAAGCAGCAGCTTCCCAAAAGAGAATCAACGAATTTTTAGATGCTGATGTAAGTTTTAAAAACGGAACGGATCAAATAGAAAGAATCAACCAGGATATTCGCTTTGAGCATGTGTCTTTAACTTATCCTGATACGGGAATAACGGCGGTCAATGATATATCATTTATTATTAAAAAAGGCAGCAAAACAGCCATCATAGGCGAAACAGCTTCCGGCAAGAGCACGATTGCCTACCTATTGATGCAGATGTACAAGCCGACAGAAGGTCGCATCCTGATTGGGGACAGAGATATCTCCGAATTTTCCATTGAATCATGGCGGGAAAGAATCGGCTATGTACCACAGGATTCATTCCTGTTCTCGGACTCCATCCGAAACAACATCGGCTTTGGCCTAAAGGACGAATCGGGATTCGATGACGTGGAGAGATACGCCGTACATGCTTCTGTCCATGAAGATATCATGACCTTACCGCAGGAATATGAGACGATAGTAGGCGAAAGAGGCGTAACCTTATCCGGTGGCCAGAAACAACGGATTTCCATCGCCAGATCGCTGATATCCAATCCGGAACTACTGATTCTGGACAATAGCCTTTCCGCTGTGGATACAAATACAGAATTGAAAATCGCCTCTTATCTTAATGATGTTGACAACAGCATCACCATGATCATAATAACCCAGCGGATTAATAATATTTTTAATTATGACAGGATCATCACAATGGCAGAAGGAAAGGTCATCGAGGATGGCACACACGACGAACTACTCAAAGCCAAGGGATACTATTACTCATTGTACTTAAAACTAAATGAAGGTAAGGATTGAGAAGAGTCTTATCCGGAACTCCTGTTATTCAGTATAAACGAACACTACCACCCAATACATAGTCAATCGGGCAATCGGAACGCAATTAGTCAGGAACAACCTAACTGACCATTTGATCTATTTGGTTAACCGGCTATCATGCAGGTACAAAAATCAACAAGCGGGAACAAGGAGACTATACGCAATTCTTAAAATGAATACCGGCATTTACCGGGATTAAATCATCGGGCTGTATTTCTCTACAAACCGCTTCATCTCATCCACCATCAATGGAGACCCTAAAACAATGGTAGATCGTTGGTGCAATTCATGAGCATCCAACTCCATAATCCGCTGCAAGGAAGTATTCATCGCTTTGCCCCCACACTGTTCAACAATAAAAGCCATCGGGTTACATTCATACTGCATCCTCAACTTGCCTTTAGGGTATTTGCGTGTATTGGGATAAAGGAAGATGCCACCCTGGAACAAAATCCGGTGTACATCAGAGACCATAGAACCGATATAACGCAAGCCAAGGTTATTGTCAGAACAATAGTCAATATAGCGGCGCATCTCCAGATCAAACTTCAGATAATATCCTTGATTGACTGAATAAAAAGCACCATTTTCAGGAATCTTAATGTCCCGGTGGGAAAGGCAGAATTCGCCGATGGTCGGATCGAGTGTAAAACCATTGACTCCTTTGCCTGTGGTATATACGAGGATGGTTGATGTACCGTAAAGTACATATCCTGCCGCCACCTGCTGAGTCCCTTTTTGAAGGAAGTCTTCCAGCGTACACTCACCTTCCATCGGACTCAATCGTTTGTAAATACTGAAAATCGTGCCTACGGACACATTGACATCAATATTGGATGAGCCGTCTAATGGATCAAATAAAACAATAAATTTTGAATCTTTGCCTGCTACACCTTTAAAGGGAATAAAGTTTTCATTTTCTTCAGATGCAATTCCACAGCAGTCACCACTGTTTTTCAAACAATCGATGATTTTTTCATTGGCATAGATATCGAGCTTCTGTACCAGATCACCGGATTCGTTCTGGTTACCTGCGACGCCGAGGATATTGACCAGACCGGCTTTATTCACTTCGCGGTTGATAATCTTGGCTGCCACACCAATATCCCGCAATACACCGGTCAATTCACCTGCACCGGGATCAACTTGCAACTGATGGTGGATGATAAATTCATCTAAGGTAATTATTTTGTCCATTATATATTTTTATGCTTAGTGTACATTTTACACTATAATTTCAAACATTCCATTGCAAAAATATGATAATTATTCAACAAATTAGCGGAAAAGCGCTAAAGGGTCAAAATATTCTATCTATCCTTCAGATATATGGAAGCTTTATGGAGATACCTGCCGATATCGCCATATAAAGCAGCCTTGAGGGTATCACTGCCAATACGTTCCCGCTCTTTAGGGTCATTCAGGTTTCTTGTCAACCAGCTATTGGGTGTGACAATACCGCTTCCGCCCGGGAAATTGTAGAAGGCCATTTCCTTAAAATCAGATTGAAGCGGATTTCGGGTGAACGGGTACTTCCCCCTATATTCCAATCCCAATTGACTGAGCAGTAGTCCGGTAAGATCTAGCTGAGAAACTACTTTCTGTATATCCATACCACAAAACTCAGGTCTCAATACCGGACCGTACAGCAGCAAAGGGATTCGGTAGCGATCCTTATCCTCACGCACCCTTATAATCTGCGACTCATGGCTGTGGTCAGCGACAAAGACAAATAATGTATTGTCAAACCAGGGCTGCTTTTCCGCCTCTTTAAAAAATACACTCAGACTACTGTCTCCGTAATGAATGGTATTGATGAAGGCGGCATTTTCACCTCCGATACCCAATCCATAATCCACAGGAACATCATAGGGACTATGGGTGCTGATGTTGTATCCGCAATAGAAGAATGGCTGTCTTGCGCTGTTGAGCTTGCTCAACAATTCCATATATAAGGGCAGGTCGGGAACGCCCAACGCTGTCTTTGGCGTGGAAGATGGAAAATACTGGACATCTGCTACTTCGTCAAAACCCTTTTTAAAAACATAGCCGCGAATATTGCCATAATCCAGCTGACCGCCATACAGAAATCCTGTATAATAACCATCAGCCTTCAAGTCATCGGTTATACATGGCAGCTCACCCACTTGTTGCTTGCTCATCAGCAAGGAAAAGGAGGGTATGACAGGCAGGGCGCCCAGAGCTGCAGGCACACCCTGGTCAGACACATGGCCGCTTGCATAGCAATTCGAAAAGTACAATCCCTGACGGATCAGACCATTGAAGAAGGGCGCTATCAGACTGTCCCTGCCTTCCTGATTGCATACATCCGCACTCCAACTCTCCAGAATAAAGAACACGATGTTGGGTTTGTCAGTATTCAGGATAGATGGGAAGGTATCCTTTGCAGATTGATAAATATCAAAAAAATCAGGTCCAGGCTCAGGGTTATCAATGAAAGGCTGTAATCGCTTGTACTCTGAGGTATTCAACAGGCTGTATATGGCGTGCCAAAAAACATTGGTAGCAGCATCGTTGAGCGTACTATTGGAAGAATAATAGGAAACACCGACACTAATCGGAAAACGACCCAGACCTCCCCTCATGGTAATGACCGACCCTGCGGTCAATGCGAGATATAACGGGATGACAGCAGCATAGAAACCAGTTGTGCGCCTATATTCCGGAAAATGTAAAGACGTGGCCACCCACTTGTTGTATATCCATCGGAAGATGATAAATGTGATACCTGTGCCCAAGAGAAAATAAGAAATCATAGCGAAGGAAGGGGTCTTCATGACTTCTGAAATATTGGCAAAATGCTTCAAAGACTCATAACCTACCTTTGCCTGCCATTCCCGGTACAGGAGATTCTCACCGATAGCCAGGCCGCTATAGATCAAAGTCATGGTGAAGTGGAAGAAGGTAATCACCTTATTGATCCACGCCTTACGGGTCAATACTGCAATAAAAACCAGTAAGAGTGTAAAGGTCACAAAATAGGCAGCGGCGGCAAGGTCCAGCTTGATCGCCGAAGAGAAACACCGGAACTTCTCAGTCAGGGATACGGATGAAATGTATTTCCCGGCATCAAATAGAAAAAAACCTCTCAGCACAGCAAATAATGCCAGATAATAGATCAATAACCGGAGAAGATATGAGGCCAAACGCCACATATCAGAGAACTTTGATCTTGATTCGGGTGACGCCGTGTCGTCGCGTCAGGCCGATCATTTTAGCAGCTGCTTCGCTCATGTCGAGCAGATAGCCACTCGATTTGCCCATCCTGTCATTGATGGTTGCTATCAACTTCTTGTTGTTCTTCAAATTGGTCACTTCCACCTTAGTACCCATCGGCAGCCAGGGATGTGCCACCGATATCTTCCTGGAATCAAATATCTGACCACTATAGGTCTTCTTGCCATCAAATTTCTTGCTATAGATAGTGGCTGTCCCCACAAAAGTCTGTGAGAACATAACTGTAGAAAACAGCAGCCAGGCTATAATGCAAAATAATCTCAAATGATAAAATTTTGGAGTGCAAAGATAATAAAAAAAGAAAAACGCTCTCCAAAGACAACAATAACAAGAAAATCAAACACTTATTCAAACCTGATTTTTCACAATTCCGAAGAATATAATTCAAAAGACATTAGATTTTCAAAATATTTTATTGCAAACACACCGTTATTAAAATATTAATTTGGTATTTTGGGACTCCCATTGGCTTTTTTAGTAAATAATGAGCCATTTATCATATTTATTCGCTTGATTATTAGATCATTAAAGTCAAAATATTGTAATATCACAATATTCTGTTAATAATATTCCCAACTCCTGAAATTTACTTGTTTTGTTAGAAAATTCAACAGAATTCTCCGCCTTTTTAAGACTTACAAATTTTTGGGTGTTAGTTATTCCAACAGTTCCAAAGCATCCTGTATCAATCCGATACCGGCCTGCATTAAAAAACCGGATCCAAACTGAAAACGACATTCATCATACTGAACACCATTCGGCAAGTTATCTACTGTTTTAACCTTTCATCCACTCTTTATCCGGAAATCACTTTTCCTTCATCTTCCCTTTACTGAACCGCTCACTGGCCGTCTGATAAAAAGCAATTGTCTCCATCCTCAACTCATCGTTTTTCTTTTTCGACTCAGCCATGGATTTATCGCCGGGATTGACATCAAACTGAACGGTTCTCTTCCTGTCATCAATCTGGGTGAAGATGTCGTTTTTCAACATACCCAGTGTCCTGTAATTACCAATAAAGGCTCGTTCATCACCCTCCTTCGTCTGTCTGATATCCTTACCATACAACTCCGTCAGGTAACTCCAATTGAGGTAGCCAAACAATGTCGGCATCAGGTCGATCTGGGAAGTCAGGCGAGCAATGACTTCTGGTTTTCGCTTGAGATTATAGAAAATAGCCGGGATGTGGTGTTTGGCGATATTAATCTCCCACCGACCTGCACTGCTCGCACAATGATCGGCCACTACCACAAAAACCGTGTTGTCAAACCAGGGTTTTTTCCTGGCAGCTTCGATAAATTGACCCAAGGCGTAATCCGTGTATTTGACGGCAGAATTTCTCTCACCTTGAGGAAGGTCAATTTTACCTTCAGGAAAAGTATATGGTCGATGGTTGGAGGTAGTCATGATAAACTGGAAGAATGGTCGCCCCTTGTCTGCACTCTTATCAGCATATTTTAATGCTTGCTTATAGATATCTTCATCACAGATACCCCAGGCGTTTTCAAACTCCACCTCCTCATCCGGGATGTTGTATCTATGGGTGCGGATATTATCGGATAACGGATTGCCCCGATTCCTATCAACAATAGTAAATCCCTGGCCACCGAAGAAATTATTCATATTGTCAAAATAACCATCCCCGCCATAAATAAAATAGGGAACATACTTCTTATCCCGCAATATCGTACCGATGGAGAACAGGCTATCATTGTCCGGGCGTCTCACAATACTGTTGCCTGGTGTAGGCGGAACACACAGAGTCAGGGCCTCCATGCCTCGTACAGTCCGTGTACCTGTTGCAAAAAGATTGGTAAACAAAACGCTCTGTTTAGCTAAACTGTCGTACACAGGCGTAAGATTCAAATCATTGCCAAAAAGACCGGAAAAATCAGCACTGAAGCTCTCAATCACTACAAGAACAATATTGGGCGTGTCTTCCTTGACAGTCTGATCGCCCTTAGTAAATCGCATGACATCATCGGGAAGACACAGTGGATAGGTCTGATTAAGCTGCTTCAGATCTTGCCGAAGAACAGGATACACCTCTGATTCTGCTACTTTGGGATAGAATGCATCATAATCAAGCTCATTGGACCGGAAAGCTGCAAAGAAGGAGAATACGCCATTCTTACCGATTTCATTGACGACGACATTTTCGGAAAACTCAGCTTGTTTATTGTTGAGCATCGTCAACAGGATTGGTGTCAGTAAAAGCGTTGGCAGTCCGATGGTGAATCGCCTGAAAAAGCCGGACTTTGCATTGAATGTATTTCTCCTGGCACCTGTTTTTTTCAACAGCCAAAAAGTCCCCAGGATAATGGCTACCATTCCCCCAATGAGCAGGGGAAGTGGATAGGATTGATTGATATTGGCGACTACTTCATAGGTGTAGATCAGGTAATCGACAGCAATAAAATTGAACCGCGTAGCGAATTCCTCCCAAAAAGGCACTTCCGCCATCAGGCTGAAATACATGATGAAGAGCATTATCGAGAGATAACCATAGGTGCAGACCCTATCAAAGACAGAACCAATCCATCGGGCAGGTAATAGAATCAGATATACTGCATATCCGAAGAGAAACGACATCCCCACTGCCAGATCATACGCAAAGCCTATCCCATAGGCACGGCTCACATTGTAAAGGGAATAGCTGGCATCGCCTGCGGACCAGATTGAAAAAGCAATTCGTATCAACAATGAAAATGCCATATACAATCCCAATACTGTTATCCAATTTGAGAAGCGGCTTCGATACAAACCGGTAAAAAATGACTGTATTCTATCCTTCAAACCCATGTCGATCAATTACTATTATTTTAAAATCATCCGTAAACATACCGACCTTTCATATGAGAACCCAATCAGGTCGATATACCCTGAAAATGAATGTAAAGGTAATCATAGGTAATAAAACATGTAACTATTGACCGGATCAAAAAGAATATCAGACCTATAAATACCAAAACAAGGATAAGGCTTTATTAAAAGTTTAGCACTAATGATTAAGGACATATTATAGGATGGACAAGAATCAACCTGCTTTCCTTCGTAAGATGAAATCGATTTTTTCAACAAAAACCTGAATATCATCTTCGGCATCACCGGTTATGAAGAATATGAGATGTAGGCCGTTATCCGATTTCCGCATCTTGTTGATAATCCTTTCAATCCCATCAAAATGAAGACATTGGCCCTTAGCACAGGTAATCCATGCAGAAGGTGCTTGTCCGTAAGCTATCCCAGGTGATGCTTATACGAAAGGACTGTGAAATATTGTTTGGGTATCGAAACTCTTACTGCATTGTCAAGGGCTGAATCTGTCATACATGAAGATGGCCTGAATATTTCAAAACACATGACTGATCTCGTGCCCGGGTTTGATGAAAGGGGCATTGATTCTGTCATCACAGTTTTTATATCAGCCCATGCATGCAAATTGCTATTCTCATCAAGTTGACAAGTATTTACCGGAATGTATTTGTCCACACCCGGCAGGGGATTAAACAGAAAAAACAATACACTTTTCAGGCTCGCCAGACAACACATTACAGCATTTTGATGTAGAATTAAATAAGGACAATTTGTTATAAAAATGTTTTGATATTGAAGACGAATGAAACATCCTGAAGAAAAGATCATGTTGCCCTGAATATTCTATTGTTGTCAGGCATCTTTGAAAATTGAATCTTTGATGACATGGTGTACGAAAGCCATCTGAATTGAGATAGCATTGTTAAGAACAAAAAATTCATTATCATTACCCGGTAAAAGAACATTCTTTAAAGAAACCGCCAATGAAGCATGTTACCCTTTTCCCTTTATTAATCATCACATTGGTGATTTTACTATCCGGATGTGCTGAGAATCCAAGGCAAAAACTCGTTCCTCTCGTGGATGAAGCGACATATAGCGAGGTAGATTTTACCGATGTAAAAATCGACAGTGCATTGGTCTCCACCTTTCTGGCCACGTTGAATACAACTGATTCGATCAAAAGCCGGGTAGCATCCTTCTATCGTCGGAGGAACTATCAGTTTGGCTGGTTTACCAAAACAGGCATGACCTATCCCGTGAATATCTTTTACGACCAGCTGAATGAATATATCAATGATTTCAAGGACTCCACACTTGTCGATCCTACCCTGGACAGCTTAATTCAACTGGCCCGGAAAGATGAGCGTTCCTTTTTGAAGGTGAGGACAAATGCACCCAAACTGGACCTTCTGCTCACAACCTATTACTTCAAATATGCGGACAGGGCATATGGCGGTCTTGATAAAAGTCCTGTTGACCTGGAATGGTATATCCCGAGAAAGAAGAAAAATTATGAAATGCTGCTCGACTCTTTGGTTATCAGAAAAAAAACTGACAAGATCAAGGAACCGGAAAACATCTATTATACGCGACTGATCAAAGAATTGAAAAGGTACCGGCAGATAGAGAAAAATGGTGGATTCCCATTGATTGAGGAAGGAAAGGAAATAAAAAAGGGGGACACATCAGATGTAATAGCCAGGATCAGGGATTATCTGCGACTTACCGGTGATTTAGCAGAAGGAGATACCGGTAGGATTTTTGATGACAACCTGAGCAAAAGTATTAAAATATTCCAGTCCAGAATGGGCCTTATTCCAAACGGCAAACCCGGAAAATCTACCATTGATGCGATGAATGTACCTATAGATAGGCGCATCCAACAGATCATGATTAATCTGGAGCGGCTCAGGTGGATGCCTGACAGACTTGTCGATAACATGATCCTGATTAATATCCCTGAATATGTTTTGCATTATTATAAAAATGATTCCCTGGCCTGGAATACCAATGTGGTGGTAGGTAAGGAAATCACCAAAACAGTAATCTTTTCCGGCAATATGTCCAACATCGTACTGAATCCATACTGGAATGTACCCCAAAGCATCATGAAAAAGGAAATCATCCCGGCTATGCAGAAGAATCCAAATTATTTGGACAAAAACAATATGGAAATCATATCAAAATCACCATTGTCAGTCAGACAAAAGCCCGGAAAAAATAATTCTTTGGGTAAGCTGAAATTCCTTTTCCCTAACAATTACAGTATTTATCTGCATGACACACCGGCCAAATACCTGTTTTCTCAGAATAAAAGAGCATACAGCCATGGTTGCGTTCGCGTCGAAAACCCTGTTACTTTAGCCAAATTGCTTCTGACCGACCAAACTCAATGGTTGAAAAAGGTAGATGCTATATTAAAAACGGATAAGGAAACCTGGATACCCGTCAAGCCTCCAATGCCGGTATTCATCGTGTATTTTACGACATGGGTGGATCAAGCGGGAAATCTCAATTTTCGAAATGATGTCTATGGCCATGATAAAAAACTGGGGGAAGAGATTTTTGGTAAAGATTAATTTTTTATCGTACAACCAAATATACGCTATCATTGCCCTAACAACTCCGTCATCGGACAGGATGTTATTAAATCCTGAAATCTATTTTCAATCATTCAATGGACAACGCCCATCAATCGATATTTAGTAACAATCCTAAAGAGCTTATCAGATTTCCCGGTCTTCAGGCAATAAATCTGCCTTCCCTTATAGTGCTTTATTCTTCCCAAGATTAAAAACTCCCTATTAATCCGGATTGATTCGATTGCTGTGTGTACAAACCGTGAAATTCACCGGTGGAGGACAGCTCTTGTTACACTTATGTTGCAAAGAACTTCCGGGCCGATCACTACAATGCCAATGAATCATAATCCGTTATCTTTCCACATTTCCTCTACCCTTGATTTACCAATTCATTGTTACATTTGCCATTAGAATAACTTGCTATGTCCCTTTGGAATAGTTACATCAATGGTTTCCAAAATTATCTGAGGCTCGAAAAAGGGCTTAGTGCTCATACCCAGGCAGCCTATCTGTCGGATGTCGGAAAGCTGGCATGGCATATTGAACAAACAGGCACGGACAAATCGCCCTTGCAGGTCGAGGCAAGCGACATACTTGACTTTATCATTGAAATCAACAAAATGGGCATTGGCGAACGAAGTCAAGCGAGGATATTAAGCAGCTTTCGTTCATTTTTTCGATACCTGTTAATAGAAGATTTAATTCAGTCTGATCCGGTGGAGCTGATTCAGGGGCCTCAACTGCCGACCCGGTATCCGGAAGTATTGACAATAGAAGAGATCGAGGCCTTCCTTGCAGCCATCGACCTGAGTGAGCCATTGGGACATCGCAACAGGGCTATGTTTGAGACCATGTATGCCTGTGGGCTACGTGTCAGTGAATTGATCCATTTAAAGTTGGCAGGATATTTTCCGGATATCGGGTTCGTTCGTGTTATAGGGAAAAACAACAAGGAAAGGATTGTACCCATCGGTGAGATCGCCATCAAGCAAATCACCTTTTACCTCGAGGGAGAAAGGCGGCAAATAACACCAAAACAAGGTTTTGAAAATCATATTTTTCTCAACAGGCGAGGAGCAGGTCTGACCAGAAATATGGTTTTCCTGTTGACCAAAGAATATGCACAAAAGGCAGGAATCACAAAGAATATCAGCCCACACACCTTTAGGCATTCTTTCGCTACACATCTTGTAGAGGGTGGAGCAGACTTAAAGGCAGTCCAGGATATGCTGGGTCATGAAAGCATCACCACGACCGAGATATATACCCATCTGGATCTGGGTTATCTCCGTGAGACAATATTCAATTTTCACCCATTATTTTCGGGGCGAAAAAATCAAAAATAAAATAATAATAAATCAGGTCGAAGATATCATCAACCCATCTCACTGACTACTTCGAGTACTTCGGGAACCATACGCTTGAGCATGCCTTCGATACCGGCTTTCAGAGTCAGGGTAGAAGAAGGGCACCCGCTGCATGAGCCCTGCATGATGACGGTAACCACACCCTTATCATAGGATTTGAATTCTATGTTTCCTCCATCATTGGCCACGGCAGGCTTCACGACAGTCTCGATCAGGTCCTTGATTTTCTGGACGATGGCCGCAGTATCGCCTGAATATGCTTTGGCAATCCTTTCCGCCTCAAGGCGTTTCAATTCCTCCCCGTAACCTTCATTAATCACAGGCTTATCATCAATCACATAATGCTTGATAAAGTCCTTGATACTTTGCTGAATCTCTACCCAGCTATATGTTGCCTCCTTGGTCACGGAAACAAAATTATTGGAGATGTAAACACCCTTTACATAAGGAAATTCAAACAACGCTGCTGCAAGTGGCGACCATTTTTGAGCTGATTCAACATCCCTGAAATCACCTGTTCCACCCGGGTACAAAATGATATTTACAACAAATTTGAGTGAATCCGGATTGGGTGTCTCCTCAGTATATATGAGAATAGGAGTTTTTACCGTCTGTTCCTGCATTTTTCCTTCATTTACATTTAGGCTAATAAAACACGGCAAAGATAATAAAGTTGCAGGAAGAGAAAAAGGCCTCCAAATAGTGAATTACCAATCTTGTCTGAAGAATCAGAATCTTCGTCAAAGAAATAAGTCTATTAAGGTTAAATGATATATCTTAGCAAGGTATGAAAAAAGTATTTTACAAGCTTTTACTATCAAGGCTAATACTGCCTTTTTGCATCAGTTTTATTATTTCAGACCAGGCTTCCGGACAAGATAGAAGTATCCGATTCTTAAATAAGCTGACGGAACGGCCTGTGGCGGATGTTGTCGTAAATTGTAACAGAACCGGTGATTTTATGAGTTCAAATGAGGCAGGATTCATCACTTTGCCGGAAGGGACAACTTCCATCTGGGTTTCCTGCATCGGCTATCTCACAATGGCAATCAGTACGGACACCTTGAAATATACCAATGACAAGACGACCATCCTGATGGAACCTACCATAATGACCCTGGAAGAGATCATCATTACCTCCGGCATGCAACAAAGTGTGTACAAAGAGATTTCAGACCTCGATATCCATATGAGACCCATTAACAACAGTCAGGAAGTGCTGAGAATGGTACCCGGCCTCTTTATTGGCCAACATGCCGGTGGGGGGAAGGCAGAGCAGCTTTTCCTCAGAGGTTTCGACATCGACCACGGTACGGATATACAAATCAGCGTAGACGGTATGCCTGTCAATATGGTTAGCCATGCTCACGGACAGGGATATGCCGATCTGCATTTCGTAATACCGGAATTGATAGACAGGGTTCAGTTCGACAAAGGCCCTTACTTTGGCGACCATGGCAATTTGGCTACTGCAGGCTATGTGGACTTCAGGACAAAAAACGTGCTTGACCGGAATTTTATCAAAGTGGAAGGTGGACAGTTCAGCACACTACGAGGGCTTTTCGGAGCCAATCTTATTCGTTCGGGAAATGAGGAAAAAAGCCTATTGATGGCAGGAGAGGGATATTATACAAGAGGATATTTTGACAGTCCACAGGGATTCAGACGATTCAACGGACTGCTTAAATACAATACCCGACTGAATAGGCATAACGACCTGAATGTCACCTTTTCGGGCTTTACAAGCAGGTGGAATGCAAGCGGTCAGATACCCAACCGGGCTGTATCCGATGGGTTGATCGGATTTTACGGAGCTATCGACGACACGGAGGGCGGAGAGACAAGCAGGTATAATGCAAGTGCAACATTGACCAGTAAATTCAAAGATGGAAGTCGATGGATCAATCAGATATACTACAATCGGTATCAATTCCTGTTGTACTCCAATTTCACCTTTTTCCTCCGAGATTCAATCAATGGTGACCAAATCCGACAAGCAGAGAAGCGCAATCTAACAGGGATCAACAGCAAGTATTCAAAGCAATACCAGGTCGGAGACTTTAGACTTATCACTACGGCAGGATTGCAGATGCGCACAGATATCGTCGATGATATTGAATTATCTCATACCAAAGACAGGGAGATCCTGCTGAACCCAATCAAAAAAGGCGATATCAGGGAGGTCAATCCGGGAATCTGGTTTCAACAAGAAATCAGATTGGACAATGGTCTGGAAGTAGATCTCGGAGCCAGACTGGATTATTTCCGCAATGAATACATCGATCATCTTGAGAACAACCGAAAGCTTACAGCCTCATCCATGATCTTCAGCCCGAAGGTTAGATTGAATTATTCGGTCAATAGTCACTGGAAAATATACTGGTACGGAGGGAAGGGATTTCACAGCAACGACACGAGGGTAGCTGTGGAAAAGGAAGGTAAGGAAGTCGTCACGCCGGCTTGGGGTAGTGACCTGGGTACCATCGTGAAGTTGGGTGAAAAGGCTCTATTACAATCTGCATTATGGTACCTGTATATGCAACAAGAATTTATCTACGTTGGAGATGAAGGTATTGTGGAGCCCAGTGGCAGGACCCAACGATTAGGCCTGGCGCTTTCACTGAGATATCAACCAACGCAACGACTCTATTTTGATATCGATCTCAACCTGAGTAGGCCAAAAGCGATCGACGAAGCCCAAGGTGAAGACTTTCTCCCTCTGGCTCCAATTTTTACAAGTACCGGTGGGGTCTCCTATAAAACCCCAAATGGCTGGAATGGGAGTCTTCGGTACCGATGGATGGGCAACCGTCCTGCCAATGAAGATTATTCAACGGTAGCCAGGGGTTACTTCATTACCGATCTTTCGGTCAATTATTCAAAGCCACGATGGGAAGTGGGTTTGGTCGTTCAAAATGCTTTCAACAGACGGTGGAAGGAAACCCAGTTTGACACAGAAAGTCGCCTAAAGGGCGAGATTGAGCCTGTAACTGAAATTCATTTCACGCCGGGCAGTCCATTCATGGCCCGGTTGAATTTCTCCTGTTTCTTTTGAAATTTTTACCTCAAAAGACATTAGTTACAACGAGGCTGCAGCCCTGAATCAACGATTCCGCAACTCCACCCGATTGTTTTTCTCAACAAACATCACTCCTTTGTTTGTCTTGAGCACATTGATCAGCCGATCCTGTTCGATGGTTGACTTGTCGAATCCAAGGAGATATATCTTTCCCCTGGACAACTCTTCTTTGATGAAAAGCCTGTAACGCCAGTTTTCATCAACAATATCCTGTATATTCACACCTTCATTGACCTGAACGATAAGTTCATCCGGATTGACTGTATCTGCATTGTTATCTCTCTCCCACCCTAATTTACTGATGTGCATACTCATGGCAGATGAAAGACTATTGAGCGGATCAGGATACAATCCCTGTGTAAAGATCTTCTTCACCACCTTGTTATAATCATCATAAAAATAATAAGTCACGGATGACAAATCAACTATACCGTTGTTATATTCGCTGCGGAAAGTATCCAATTTGACTGCTTTGTAAAGGTCCATCAACGAGTCGAATTCTCTACCGGACAATTTTTTACTGTAATGACCGATATAGTTGGTATAATTTTTACCATTGAGCCTAAGTGTGGAGTCACTCAACAGAACAATATCGTACACTGCACATCGCCCGAAGCAGGGTCCCTGATCAACAGAAAAATATTTATGTACCTTTGGCTTCTCGCCAGTTGTAACTGTCGGTTCTGCCACCTTATTAGCGGTTTTGCACCCAATTGCGAAAATTGCCATCAAAGCTATCATCGGAATAAAATGTTTCATCTTCATGATTTATCCTTTTATAAATACTTTTAACGTCGTGTGTTCATCTTTTGTGCTTATCCTTAGGAAATACATACCCGGAGAAAGCATTCTGTCGTAATACAAATTAAACTCACTTTGGGGAATTTTAGTATATTTTTTAATCAATCTTCCCGATTCATCAAACAATTCGATGTTCAGAACCTCATTGCCCGGCCGGGTTTGCAAAAGAGTAATGAATCCATCCACAAGGGTACTTTTCAACCTGATCCTGTCTTTCAACGGTGTTGTTGCTATTCCGGACGTATCGCAGGCTGTCAACCCGCCGGATAAAAGCCCGGGCCTGAAAGTACTGACCGTAGCACGCATCCGTTCGCCCTGGCCTTTTGAGAAGAAGTACATACAAGGATCATTGACGTAGTCCATGAAATTCATGAACATATTGGAGGTAAAACATGACAATTGTGGATAGTCAGGACATTCATAATGCGGAGTCCCTTGTTGTGGTGTATCTTCCACCAAATCGTCCCCGCAACCAGAGGCATTTTTGCCCCAAAGATGCAGCAGCCCCAGATAATGACCCACTTCATGGGTTGCTGTTCTACCCATATTATACCTGCTTTTCGGATCGACAGTACCGATGTTTCCAAAATTGGAATAATTGATCACGACACCATCCTCATCACTAAATGCTATATTATCGGGTCCGGTGGCATAGCCGAGATATTCATCCAATCGGCATACCCAGATATTAAGATATCTGGACGTCGGCCATGCATCACTGCCCCCCAGATAGTTGTGATGAATGAATTTACGCCCTTGCCCATTCGCCTTAATTCCGATATTTTTGACGGAAGTTTGCCGGTAGACAATACCGTTGGTTGGATTGCCTTCCGGATCCCTGGCAGCAAGGCAAAAACGGATGCCTGCATCCTGCCACGTGTGTGCAAATTCTGCAGGTATGGTGGATGGTATGATAAGATGCTCATAATCGGCATTGAGTTGTTCGATCTGCGATAAAACTTGTGATTCCGATATCTTCTCATTGTCATTATTGTATACCACATGGACGACAATCGGAATGACCATCGGTTCTCTGATTGTCAGGCCTTCGGAGCGAATGGCTTCCCGGAGACGTTTTGTATTATTCGTCACTCTTTGTTCGTAATCCGGAACCATTGATGCTGCCTGCATGGAGATCCAATCTTCACCACATCTCTCCTGCCCAATAACCCCGACTTGCCCGATAATAAGCAGGATTACAATGGAACACAATTTATAATATACTGACATCAGAACACGCAATATTGAATAAAGAAACGAAAAGAAGTGATAAATGGTTGCATCGCATTGAGCAGTTGGACTTCTTTTCCGACTATGAAACTTAAATCACCCGGCCATTGATGAGCACCTTGTCCATAGGATGATCGCCAAAACTATACGGGAAATAAGCCAGGGAGGGCATGGGCCCGGTAATGATGAGGTTGGCAAGCTTGCCAGGCGTTATGCTACCAACCATCTGTTGCGACTCCATAGCGAATGCTCCATTGATGGTTGCGGCATTGATGGCTTCCTGAGGAGTCATCTTCATCCGGATGCATGCCAGTGACACCACCATGTTCATATTGCCGGATGGTGCAGTACCGGGATTGTAGTCCGTGGCAAGGGCCAGTTTGGTATCTGCTTCTATCATGGTACGTGCCTTAGGGAAAGGTATGCCTAAAAAGAAAGCGCAACCGGGCAGCATGGTGCCGATGGTATCCGAGCCGGACAATGCTTCTATAGAATGCTCATCCATCTCCTCCAGGTGATCGACGCTGACGGCATTGTGCGCCACACCTATTTCAACGCCACCGGAAACAGCGAGTTCATTGGCATGGATTTTCGGCTTCAGACCGTACTTTGCACCGGCATCCATGATCCTTGCTGTCTGCTCTGGTGTAAAGAACCCACGATCACAGAAGACATCAATATAATCAGCCAGACCATGATCAGCGATGTATGGCAACATCCTGTCTATAATGAGTGAAATATATCCCGGGTGGTTGTCCTTGAATTCACGAGGAAAGGCATGCGCACCAAGGAAAGTTGACTTGACAGGAATCTCGTTTTTCTCCTTCAGGCGACGAATGACACGTAACATCTTTACCTCGCTGTCAAAATCAAGACCATACCCACTCTTGATCTCAATCGCTCCGGTACCCAGTTTTTGCACTGCCTGAAAGCGCCGGTAACTAAGGTCGAAAAGTTCTTCTTCTTCCATTGCTCTGAGCACGTCAGCCGAATTGAGGATACCCCCGCCTGCAGCGGCTATTTCTTCATAAGATTTTCCACGCAGGCGCATCTCGAATTCCTTTTCCCGGCTGGCAGCATGCACCAGGTGAGTATGACTGTCACACCATGCCGGCAGAATATGGGCACCCGATGCATCCATAACCGTACGTCCTGCAACAGGTGAATACTCGGACATCAGACCTATTCTCCGGATCCTGCCATCCACGATGCTTATAAAGCCGTTCTCCAAATAAGGAAGCTCATTCAGGCTGTGTCCGGAAACCGGCTTCCCGGGTGTTGTTATGTACGTCCCCCATATGAAGCTTGCCCGAATGATATCGAGAGTATTTGCCATCAATTGACAGGTTTGATAAAGGAGGCGATACCGGCATCTTTCAGTTTAGCGATGAAATCACGTGCCTCCTTCTCGGTATAATATTTACCGGCAATTACCTTATAGACAGTCTTATCAGGCTGAACGACCGGTTCGATATATGCATTACCCCCCTGAGCTTCAATCTTGGACACCAATGTCCTTGCACTGGTCTCCACACTGAAAATTCCCGCCTGAACCAGAAACTTATATTCTCCGGCATCATGATGTGTCGGTTCGGGATTTTTCGCCTGTGTTGCAGGTTGCGTATGTGTCTGCGGGGCAACTGCCTTTGGTTCCTGCTTTGGCTTTTCTGCTACTGCCTGATTATTTTCAGCAACAACGGGTACCTCTCCTCTTACAGCGATGGCTTCCTTTTCAACATCCTTCGGGGGTTGAACATTCTCAACCGGCTTTTCCTGAGTTGCGGCAGGCACTATGCCCATCTTCGCCTCAGAAGCAGCGGTAACAGGGTTGTTGACCGCCATCTTGCCATCCATGTCTTTGCCTTTGAATCCTTCCCAGGCAGCAACCTCTCCTTCAAATCCACCATCATCCATTGAGGATTTTTTACCGGCGTTGGCAGGGATGCTATAATACTGCAAGAACCTAGCCAATTCGGATTTTGACATGCCATAATTGGCAGTTCCGACAACATCACCTTTGGCATTGACAATGGCGATAGAAGGCGCCTGATCCAGACCCCATTTCTTGAGCAGAGATTTGCTATCAAAGTCACGTACATTGGAGGCAGCAATGAGATAACTATCAGTTACCGCTTTCTTGACTTCGGGATCTTCAAAAGCTACTTCAGTAAAATAGGCCGAACTTTTGCTCAGATCTCTCGTAAAAACAACGGCACATAACTTATTACTCTTAGATGCTTTTTGCTTAGCTTCCAGGTAACTCATTTCAAAATAAGAAGGAGACTGGGCTGACGAAATGCCTGCACCTGTAAGGAAAAGAAACAAAATAATGGAGAGACGCATAATGTGGTTTTATAAAAAATGGTCAAATTCCGTTCCGAAAACAATTCGGTATCAAGTGCAAATATAAATTACCGGATTGATTTAAAGAAAATTTTAACAAATATATTACATATATATTAAATATGTAATTTTCAAATAATCTTTATGATATAACAGTTCTGACCAATTCAAATGCTTCGGCATAGACCTCTCCGATCTGTGTGCCGCGTACCCTTGCCAGTGACCGTATGAAATCGGGGTCCATATAATCTTTACCTGCTTGCGTATGATAGGCACTTAATGCGTTGATTTTCTGATCAATATGTCTTTGTTCCAGGACAATAAAGGCATTGGTCCGAAAATCAATATTATTCCAAATCAACTCATAACCGTATATGGTTTTGGTCTTGAATGCGCGTATTGCTTCCTGCGCCACGGTACTGTGATCCTGATGGATATCGCGCATACTCGGTACAAAGATGATATCCGGATTGATCCTTTTTTTCAACTCCATCAGCAATTCAAGGATTTCCTGACGAACATAATTCAGTTTGCGGACTTCATATTTATATACAAATAAATGCTCCGGCCTGATGCCTAGCAAAGTAACTGCTTCTCGGACTTCTACCTCCAGTTGATTGGAAGGAAACTCCTTTGGAACTGACTGCTCAGCCGTTGAAAATGCAATATAATATACTTCGGCTCCCTCTTCAATGGCCCGTGCGATGGTGCCACCACAGCCCAACTCACCGTCATCGGTGTGGGGAGCAAGGATGAATATTTTCTTTCCGGAAAACATGGTATTAACAAAGATAATTAAAATAACAGAAACTGAAATAGCGTGAATTTGTTTTGAAGCATCATGATTTGTACTTATCAGGCCACTTCAGGTATAATGGAAAGTTTGAAAAATTGAGGATCAAATGTCTGACAATAATGACCTGTCCTTTGGCATAGTCACTTTGGTCTTCAGTAAATATTACACTGAAGGACTGTGTATCCCCTCCAGAAATTCCATTATTCCTTTTGCGATTTTGATCGAGGCAGTTCCGTCACCCAAAGCAGTATTGGGAGAGGATGTATCCGGCTTGTTTTTTAGATTATCTATGGCCATTTTATAATCAGTGCCACATACAATACCTTTACCTTCCCTGATTACTTCCACCCATTCCGTCTGATTGTCCAGAACAAGGACATATTTTCCATGGAAGTAAGCCTCCTTGATGATACCGCCCGAATCCGTCAATACTCTCTCACATTGACTGATGAGGGCCTGTGTAACCCAAAAGCCTATTGGTTCGATCACCTTGATATTCTTGTCCCGGAGATAATGTTCCAGCCCAAATCTATGGATAGCTTTCATTGTCCTGGGATGAACCGGAAAGAGAACCGGCAGGTGGGCATTGGCAAAGATTCGCAATACATTTTCCAAAGCCGATTGATGATTGGTATTACTTTGCCTGTGGCAGGTTGCAAAAATATATTTGCCCGGTGTCAGACCATATTCAGCCGGCAATTCAGGCCTGTCAGTGTATTTGCTGCCGGTAACAAGCAGGTCGATCACCGGATCTCCGCTATGGATGATCCTTCCATCCGCCTTACATCCTTCCAACTGCTCTACTGCCGTTGTGCTCGGGCAGAAATACAGATCAGCCAAGGCATCTGCCACCAATTTGTTTATTTCTTCCGGAATGTTCTTGTCAAATTCCCTCAATCCTGCCTCTACATGGGCCACAGCAATCCCATTAAATCTGGCGCTTAAGGCTGCTGCACCGGTCGAATTGGTATCCCCGAATACAACAATCAGATCAGGCCTGTCATGCATCAACACCTGTGTCAACCGCGACAGGACACTCAGGTATTGCTCTGTGGAAGTTCCGGAGCCACAATCCAGGTTATAATCCGGCTTAGGCATCTCCAATTCATCAAAAAATATATCGGACAGATTATAATCATAATGCTGACCGGTATGGATCAGTTTCATCGCCACCGGATATTGTCGCATTGCCACCAGGATAGGTGCAGCCTTGATAAACTGTGGCCTGGCACCTACGACAAAGTAAACTTTTTTCATTTCAAATAAGGTTCAATCGCTGAGATCAGCCGGTCCGAATCATAATGTTGCAGGATGGCCGATTGGTTGGAAGATTTTTCATTCATTCCTGTCACCTGCCAGGACAGATATTTCTCTAAGATAAATTGCCCGATGACAGGATACTCCTCTTCATTGTCCGAAACACTTAATCCTGCATTTAATCTTGATAATTCCTGTGTCAGGAAATCATCATGCTGATTTTTAACTATACACAATATTGGACTGCCAGCCTGCAGGTATTCGATGTATTTTCCCGTAAGGATGCCACTCAACTGATCAGACGCCATGGTGAGCAGCAGGTTAATACAGGCATTTTGCTGGAGCCGGCCTGCTTGATCTCCTCCGACCAGGCCATAATCCTCCAGGATATCACCCAATTGAGCCTTTTGCGCCATTTCACGCCAGAATGCACTGTCTTTACCGGCGTATTCAATCCGAATCTTATCCCGATCAACCTTTCCCTCCCTGATTAGATCGTTCAACACTGCGAAAACCGGCCATGGATTGCGCTCATCAGAATACATCGAACCGGTATAGACCAAGGTGAAATAATTTGTCGTATTGGGTTGAGGAAATCTAAAGTCGACATCCACACCATTCATTACTGAAAAAACAGGCCTGTCATAGCGTTTCAGCTGATCAGCCAGACCTTGGGAGATAGTTGTCATTACATCTACCCTGCAGAATAGTCTATGATACAGGCGATGATGAAAATGAGGAAAAAATTGAAGTTTATAAATGGGTTCTACCGGTAAATCCCGAAAGTCGGCGATCCAAACCAAATGAGGAAATTTCTTTTTGAGCCGATTGCCGACAAAATGATCGGCAATGGGACGATAAGAAGAATAAATATGCGTAATAGAATGTTGTCTGATCAGTCGGGATGCTGCTTTGCAAGTATGCCAAAGGTAGATGCCCCCACCTTCACCGATCAGGATATTGAACGGAAAAGTATTGACTAATTTAATAAGGAGCCTGCTGAAGAGGCTGCTTTTGGCTGATTCTGAGACATAGCCGGAGGTTGAAAACCTTTTTAAAAGGTCACGATAATCATAGGATTTCAGCTCAATGATTTCATGTTCAGCCCGACTTTCCTGTTTCTTCCTGGTGATGATAAATGATTGACTGAAATGCTTGCCAATAGCCTTATACATCCGAAAGTTGCGCTTCGGTGCCGTGCCAAATTCGGGAGGGAAATTATAGAGAAGGAAAAGGATTTTTTTATCCTGCATGGGCATTCAAGCCATCGATTAATTTAATAAACTGTGAAGTAACTATTTCTTCGTCAAATTCGGAAATTGCCTTTTCTCTTCCACTTTTACCCATTTTTTCACGACTGATCTCGGGGAGCAATTTGAACGTTTCAAATGCATGGACCAAAGCATCAACATCCTTGACAGGCACTAAATATCCATTTACTCCGTCATCTACAATCGTTCTGCAACCACCGGTGTCGCAGGAAATGACAGGCTTTTCCATTGCCAATGCTTCTGTCAGTGTCCGGGCCATCGCCTCCCGGTATGAGGGAAGGACTATGCAATCTGATTTCGCAATAATCGGCCTTACATCCCTGACATGGCCAAAATATTTGATGACGCCCGACTCAACCCATTCGTAGAGTGTCTCGTGGCTAATCGATGTTGGATTTCCTTCATCGATTTCACCAGCCACCCAAAACTCGACATCCGGATAGCGGCTCCTAACAGACTTTGCCGCCTCAATGAATTCCATGATACCTTTATCCAGGATCAACCGCGCGATAAAGGTAAATACGGTCTTGGCAGAAGACTTCTCCGGATAGCTGATAGGTTTAAAATATTCCAGGTTGATTCCACAACCGTTGACCACCGATGTCTTTTCTGCCGGAGCCAATGCCAGCTGCACAAAGAGATCCTTATCCTCTGCATTTTCAAATACGACGAGGTCCGCCTTGTGCAGGGATTTACGATAAAGTCTTTTTGCCACACTATTGTAAATATTGTCATGCAAAAAGACGTATCCCAGCCCGGTTATGACGCAAATCGAGTGGATGCCGAGTTTCTTCGCCGCCATATTGCCATAAATGTTTGGCTTAATGGTGTAGTGCAAGATGAGATCAGGAGCCTCGTTTCGGTAAATTCTTTTGAATTCGCGATACAGAGCCATCTCACCAAAAGGATTGACACTTTTTCTATCCAGACTATTGAGGGGAATATGCTTCACCTCCACTACTTCAAGCAGATGGGCCAGATACTGGTCAGGGGGTGATATCAGCACCACTTCATAGCCACGTTCCTTCAAGGATCGAATAATATTCAACCGGAAATTGAAAAAATTCCAGGTAGAATTGGCTACTAAGGCAACCTTGTATGGCATTTTATCTTTCAATTTTATAAATATTGTTCAAACTTAGCACGAACCTTGTCGCCTAATTGTTTGATTTCCTGTTCTTTATTCATTGGATAAATCAACAATACGTCTTCCTCTTCCACAATAATCAAATCCTTGACATCCCTTAAAATTACCAATTTATCCGTATTGTTCCTTACTAAAGTGTTGGAGACGTTCTCCAGAATGATGTGATTGCACATGACGGCATTGCCCGAGTCATCCTTTTCAACCTGTTGAAACAGAGAGTTCCAGGTACCCAGGTCTGACCAGCCAATGTCTGACGGTATGGTATAGACATCTTCCGCCTTCTCTATGATGGCATAGTCGATGGACAGATTGGGTGTAGCCGGATAAAGTTCTTTGATTAAACCGGGCACCTTCTCTTCCCCTGCTGACAGGAAAGGTGTCAACATGTCGTAAAGAGCGGGTGCATGAAGTTTGTAATTATGCAACAAAGTTCTGATGCTCATAAAAAACATGCCGGCATTCCACAGGTAGTCTCCCGATTGGATAAACTGTTCGGCAGTGGCAAGGTCGGGTTTCTCCCGGAAGGAAATGACTTTGTGGATGTGACCTGTCGTGCATTTTTTGTTGTAGTTGATGTATCCAAAGCCGGTGTCGGGACGGCCTGGGTGGATACCAAGGGTTACGATGGCATCATTTTTCTGAGCAAAATCAAAGGCTTCTGTACATATTTCCCGGTAGTGCTGATCCTTGACGATGAGGTGGTCGGACGGGACGAATCCGATGACGGCATCCGGATTTTCTCTGGCGATCAGTAGGGTGGTCAGCAGGACGCTCGGGGCTGTATTGTTGCGCGACGGCTCGCCGATGATGTTGGCGGGTGGCAATTCTTCCAGGTGTTGACTGACGAGGTTTACATAGGCCTGATTGGTGACGCAGAAGATATTCTCTGGATTGACCAGGGGTGTAAACCGGTCATAGGTCATCTGTAACAACGATCGTCCCATACCGAGCATGTCAATAAACTGTTTGGGACGTGCTTCTCTGCTGGCAGGCCAGAACCTGCTGCCGACGCCGCCTGCCATGATGGCTATGTAATGATTATTTTTCATGCTTTTTATTTATTTTTCAAATGCCAGTTCCTGACTCACCACAAAGGTCGAAATTACTTCTTCCAATTCCAATGATTCAGGCAATTTATGTTTTTTTCTGTTGTTGATGATATAACAAATGGCATTTTCGAGATGTGTTGACTTATATATGTATCCAGATTGACTGGTCAGCGTATTTAAATTCCACACGTCAAGATTCGCCCGATAAAATTTCTGCGACCAAAGATGACTGTGGGAGAGTGGGTGATGTCCATCCAAGGGGTCCTGACCCCTTGGAAGGTTACGGCGGAAATTTTTACTCGAGACAGATTTTATTTTCTGTATAATCCCGGTCAAATGTTCCGGTTGGCAGACAATGATCAGGTGGACATGGTCCCGGCACACATTATAGGCGATGCAGCGAAAACCACTTTCAATGATAACCTGACCAATACAACGTGTCAGCAAAATCTCCTGTTCCAGATTGAGTAATAAAGCCGGGCCTGCAAATATTCCATGCTTTATCATACGGGATGACGTACGGCTGTTGTGGGTAGTGAGGACGACATGGTAGCCTTCAGGGTTTGGGGTTTTCATAAATGTTAAAATTTAGGGAAGTTACTTATAAATATTCAATTTGTACAAATTTAGAAAATTTTGACAAATACTATCCTTTATTTTTTCAGAATAGTTTAAAACAAATTACTCTTTTCTGAATTTTAATGCCGGTTCGACAATGGATCAATTAAAAAGCTTAACGCTCGATATTTAAGGCTCTACTTTATAACTCTTCGTTATTTTTGGGCAATTCATCGTCTCATTCGTTAAATTTAACAAGCCTGTCAGAGGGCTTACATCCGACGGAAATTTGTTTTTTATTTGTGAAATATATCATACAAAAAATTCCAGGTTGCATCATCTGAAATCAGATTTTCACCTATTTGTTGGGCATGTAGAAATTCTGATGGTTGAGAATCATTTTTTGCGGATATAATTTTGAAGATGGCCTGAAATCGTCTTTTTAACAGTTGACCATGATACTTGTTCCATTAAAATAGGCTGTTGGTCAAGGTCAGCATCGTCAAAGTATCCAAGACTTTTTATTATTATCATTTCATTACTATCAGGGAATTTTTTCTTATTAAAACTAATCAAATCTTCCAGGGAATAATCCCTCAAAAGATAGTAAAGGTCATAAAAGTCTTTTCTTTTGCCTCTACCTGAAATTGCTGCTAATTTCATTGCTCCAATATCTTTTGGATGAGCAAGGCGGATAATTCCTTCTGTTATAGGTTTTTCGATGAAGTCATATTTATATTTCACTATATCGACTTTAATTTCATTAATGAAAAAACCCAACATAACACTAGATTGATTTACAAGTTCGGCGTTTCCTATAGAAGCAAATTGTTCTGAAATAAGTTTATCATCGAGAAAATTAACATTGCCAAAAAAATCAAGGTCAATTGACATTCTATGACCATATTGTAAGGAAAGTGCTGTACCGCCTACAAGGGTGAATGGTTGAAGGGCATCCAACTCCATACATTTTTTCAATAAATCCAGCGTCCCTGGTTCAACTGTCTGTGTTTGTAACATCTGAAATCAGATTTTTGTAATCCGGAAAGTATCACCAAAAATGATAAAGTCTTCGGGCTGAGATATCTTATTCCTCTGCTTATTTCAATGATATTATCAACGTTATAAACCTGTTTTATAATTTGCCAATCGTTCCAATTTCCATACTCCAATACTCTTTCGATTATAAAAGCAGCATTTTGGTCCCACTGAAGATCTTCTTTTTTCGTATCCCAGAAGATTTGACTGGAAAGGTCAATTATATTGTAATTTGTAGTCATTCTTGAGATTTGGTAAGATATACTTCAAAGATAACAAAAATTATACTTAAAAAATTACCTGCAATTAGTCGCTATTTTAGAAACCTCTCCTCATACACACTTCTCAATCCTTCTTCCAGACTGATCGCCGGACTCCACTGCCTTTTTCTCAGAATACTTACATCCATCAGCTTTCTGGGAGTGCCGTCAGGGCGGTCGGTATTGAAGACAAACTGACCTGTAAATCCTACTATCTTACCGATGAGTTCGGCGAGCTCTCTGATGGAGATATCTTCACCGCAACCGATATTGACAAATTGTCTTTCTTCATAATTGTGCATCAGATAAAAACAGGCATCTGCCAGGTCATCCACATGGAGAAATTCCCGGCGCGGATTGCCGCTTCCCCATATCTCCACCGTCGCGTCACCATGCACCTTAGCATGATGTATTTTGCTGAGCAGGGCAGGGATGACGTGTGACTTTTCAAGGTCATAATTGTCGCCGGGGCCGTAAAGATTGGTCGGCATGGCTGAAATAAAATTGCATCCGAACTGATCACGATAGGCCTCACACAGCTTAATTCCGGCAATCTTGGCAATGGCATACGGCTCATTGGTAGGTTCCAGCGGACCGGTCAACAGATACTCTTCCCGAAGCGGTTGAGGCGCAATCCTGGGATAGATACACGAACTCCCCAGAAACAACAACTTATCCACACCGTGTTGATAAGCGGCGTGGATGATGTTGGATTCTATCATCAGGTTGTCGTATAAAAACTCAGCACGATAGGTATTGTTGGCAACGATGCCACCCACTTTTGCCGCTGCGAGAAAAACAAATTCCGGCTTCTCTTCTTCAAAAAATGCATCGACAGCTGCCTGATTCCGAAGATCCAGTTGAGCACTTGTCCTGACGACGATGTTGTCATAACCAACCTTTCTGAGTTTGCGCACAATAGCAGAACCGACCATCCCATTGTGTCCCGCGACATATATTTTTGAGGTTTTAATCATGAAATATTTTTTGTTTAAATTGACTTTCAAAATAAATTTGAAATATATGAAAATTTGAAATATTCAATCCAGGGATATCTAGTACCAAGTGGATTATTGAATAAATATTAATTTCCTGCTAAAATATAATCTATTTCCTGTAGAAAAAAAGTTAAAATGAAGTATCAGTAATATAATTGTTCTTAATTAAAAAACTATTTAATTGATATATTTTCAAGTATTATTGTTAATTTTGAACAAAAATCATTCGCCATGAAAAACTTTACTACAACACTCCTCTTCCTTCTGATTTCAACCTGTATTTTTTCACAAACGAAGCACAACATCAGTTTTATGCTGGATGGACATATGCGAGAAAGTATCGTCGTCATTCCGAGCCATGCGCCTCCTGCTACCGGTTATCCCCTGGTCATGATGCTCCATGGTACCAGTGGTGACGGAGAAAAATTTTACAAGATCTCCGGTTGGAAAGAACTGGGAGAACAGGAAAATTTTGTCACTGTATTTCCATCTTCCCTCACCTGGTGCTTTGTTGATGATGGGGTAGAAAAATTTAACACCAGATGGGTCAATGGTAATGTTACCGAAAATCCTTGTTCCGGAGCACCACAGGATTATGTGGATGATGTCAAATTTTTGAAATTATTGGTATCTATGATTAAAGACTCAGTGCCTATCAATGCCAATAAGGTATTTATCAGCGGTTTTTCCAACGGTTGTGCCATGATCCACAAAATGGCCAACGAGGCCGGAGATGTCTTTGCGGCTGCCGCCGGGACCAGCGCCCTATTGGCCCGATCAGATTCTTCGCGGCCTGTCAATCGGATTCCCCTTTGGAACGTTGTCGGAAATCAGGATGACAGATTTTTCTTTCCTCCTTATACGGAAGTGCCTTTTGGAAGAGATTCCATTCTGGATTATTTAAAACCATATTTTGTCCGGGTATTGGCATGTCAGGGGCTTTCTGATAATTTTACCTTTTCACAAACTCCCCTAAGCCATACCTATACATTTACCGAAAGCCGGGGGCAGGAGCAATCCAAGCCCTATATATTCAGCCTTCTCAAGGGCATGACACATGAATATCCCAATGGCGTCAATTTTCCGATTAGTGCTCCTGAAATTTTCTGGAATTTCTTTAATCAGGTTACTTCTGATGTTAATCCTTCCGGTAATTTACCTGAAGCAAACTGGTCCATTTATCCCAATCCTGCCGTCAATGAACTCCACATCATTATTCCCGGATTCGATCCCGTCAAAGGATATTCCGTAATGATAAGAGATATGGAAGGGCGGACTGTATTGACTAAAACCGGCATCCGTGACAGAGGAACTACTTTAACGCTGGATTCATTAATCCCGGGAGTTTACGTCGTCCACCTCATATCAGGTCATTATTCTTCTGCCAGAAAGTTGATTGTTTTAAAAGAATAACCAAGCCAATTCCTGTAAGGAATATTCTTCAAAATAGCCATTTTTCATTGCTTTCATGGAAAGCTGTTATTCGTATTCCCGGGCGATATCAAATCCATGTTCACTCAGCATCTTGCTGCGTCTGAAGAGGTCGATGTCTGCTGCCACCATCTCCCTGACCAGGGCATTCAGGTCATATTTTGGTTGCCATCCGAGCAGCTGTCGGGCCTTGGAGGCATCACCTACGAGGAGGTCCACTTCCGTCGGGCGATAATAACGCGGATCGACGGCGACTACTTCCTGCCCTACAGGCACCTGATAACGTGGATCTGAGCAATGGACTACAGTTGCTTTTTCACTTGATCCCTCTCCGGAAAACTCTATTTCAATTCCAGCTTCAGCGAAGGCTTTTCTCACAAATTCCCTGACAGGCGTGGTAATACCTGTCGCAATGACAAAGTCTTGCGGCTGCTCCTGCTGAAGGATGAAATACATCGCTTCAACATAATCCTTAGCATGTCCCCAGTCTCGCTGTGCATTGAGGTTGCCGAGATAGAGTTTGTCCTGCATGCCCAGGGCAATTTTCGCCACGGCGCGGGTAATCTTGCGTGTCACGAAGGTTTCGCCGCGTAAGGGTGACTCATGATTGAAAAGGATGCCGTTGCAGGCGTACATGCCATAGGCCTCACGGTAATTGACCGTAATCCAGTAGGCGTACAACTTGGCTACTGCATAAGGCGATCGCGGATAAAAGGGTGTTGTCTCGGATTGGGGTACAGCCTGTACGAGGCCATACAATTCCGAGGTTGACGCCTGATAAATCCTTGTCTTTTCGACCATGCCCAGCAGTCTGACGGCTTCGAGGATGCGCAGTGTGCCTATACCGTCGGCGTTGGCTGTGTATTCCGGCGTCTCAAAGCTGACGTGAACGTGGCTCATTGCAGCGAGGTTGTATATTTCGTCCGGCTGGGTCTCCTGGATGATGCGGATGAGGTTGGTCGAGTCGGTGAGGTCACCGTAGTGCAGTTTCATCCGTACATTGGATTCGTGCGGATCCTGATACAGGTGGTCTATGCGTTCGGTATTGATCAGGGAGGAACGGCGTTTGATGCCGTGGACCATGTAGCCTTTGGAGAGCAACAGTTCGGCGAGGTAAGCACCGTCCTGTCCTGTGATACCTGTGATTAATGCGGTTTTTGACATTTATAAAATTTTAATTTAATCTACGCCTTGCATATTCAGCGCAAAATTTATGTAATCGAAGATAAGGTTTCTTGTAACAAAATAAGGGGTGTTTTACAGATTTTTGTAACAAAATAAGGGGTGTTTTTGAAGTTCTTAGTTTTGAGTTCTTAGTTCTTCATAGTTTTGAGTTTTGAGTTCTTAGTTCTTAGTTAAATTCAACTCAAAACTCAAAGCTTTAAACTTAAAACTTAATAAGGTGGCTTCTAATGAAGCTTTATATTCCGATTGACTTTTTTATCCTGATTTTTTAAATACCTCTTTCTATTATTTTAATTTTTCCGGATTGATAGCGCTGTAGGCGCGACCTTTTGGTAAAATTGTCCATTTATGTAGGAGCCAAGCTCCGTAGGTGCGGCCTTTTGTTTTATTCTGGCTATTTCTTGCAATATCATAACATAGGGTTTTATAAGGTCGCCCCTACAGAGCTTGTTTCTACGCTATTTACATCATCCTACCATAAGGTCGCTTCTACCGAAGCTTTGCATTCCGATTGATTTTATAATTCGGAATTTAAATACCAATTTCGTTAATCTAATTTTTTCCGGATTGATAGCGCTGTAGGCGCGACCTTTTGGTAGAATTGTCCATTTATGTAGGATCCAAGCTCCGTAGGTGCGACCTTTTGTTTTATTCAATTTACTGTTTGTAATATCGTGAATTGGTTTTTTTAGATTACCTTTATATGGCGTGATCGCACATATATTTTATCATGTTTCCGTTTCATCCGGCCTTAATTCCCCAATCTGACCAAGGTATAATCTCTCCTGCCGTTCGGTGTTGTCTGAAATCTCCGGCATGTACCAGAATTTTCCTTGCATCATCCCATTTGCTTAATACACTGTAATAGTTGATATTTTGAAATAACATGGCCTAAACTTTGAAATAACATGACTTTAATTTTGAAATAACACATACCAAATTTTGAAATATCCGGGTTTTCGAGGCTTTCTTTCACTAAAATTATGCTTAGTTTTAAGTTTTGAGTCCTTAGTTCTTCATAGTTTTGAGTTCTTAGTTCTTAGTTCTTAGTTAGATTCAACTCAAAACTCATAATCCGGGACGACCCGGACTAGCGCTATGCGCCAACTCATATCTCAAAACTCAAAACTCATAACTCATAACTCATAACTAATAACTCAAAACTCAAAACTCAAAACCTCCCCCACAATCCGCTCCGCTGTCTTTCCGTCCCACAATTCCGGGATGCCGCCTTTCTTCCACTTGCCGGAGAACAAGATATCCATGGCAGGCGGAATGGCCGCCGGGTCAGTGCCGAGGAGCTCATTGGTGCCGATGGTGCAGGTCTCGGGGCGCTCGGTGTTGTCGCGGAGGGTCATGCATGGGATGCCCATGACGGTGGTCTCCTCGGTGATGCCGCCACTGTCGGTGATGACGGCTTTGGCATGTTTGACGAGGTAGTTAAATTCCAGATAACCCAGAGGTTCGACTAAATGGAGATTGGGTGCAGATAAGGAGGCGTGTTCCAGGACGCCGGCTGTACGCGGGTGCACAGGGAAAACCAGAGGAATGCCCCGGGATGAATCTATAATAGTCCGGATCAGACGAACCAGTCCTGCCTCCTGATCCACATTGGCCGGACGATGCAGGGTCATGACGATGTAGTTGCCTGCCTCCAGATGGAATGTGTCATAGAGGGACGGTCGACGGAGACGGTCCATATTTCTGTAAAGGGTGTCAATCATGGTATTGCCCACGAAGAAAATCTGATCTTCTGTCTTGCCTTCCTTTCTGAGGTTCTCATTGGCTGTCTCAGAGGTGGTAAAGAAATAATCGGTTATCGAGTCGGTCACGATGCGGTTGATCTCTTCGGGCATGGTCCAGTCGCCTGAACGGATGCCGCCTTCGATGTGGGCGACCCGGATATTATTCATCTTCTTCGCGGTGATGGCACATGCCATGGTGGAGGTCACGTCACCGACGACCATGACCAGATCCGGTCTGTCGTCCATCAATGCTTTTTCATAGCCCTGCATGATGGCAGCTGTCTGCTGAGCCTGGGTACCGCCGCCTGCTCCGAGGTTGATGTGGGGCTGTGGTATACCCAACTGGGTAAAAAAGTCGCCACTCATCTTTTGGTCGTAATGTTGACCGGTATGGACCAACCGATAACTGATATTTTTCCCTTCGGCTTTTGCTTTCTCAATCGCTTCGATGACGGGGGCGATCTTCATAAAATTAGGCCGTGCACCGGCAATAATGTCTATTTTCAAAATGTGAATTTTAAAAGTTATAAATGTGGGGCAGAAGTAGGGTTAATTATACAATATTGGAATTGAATTCCATAATTGTAAAATTTGCTTAAAATCTCATCTCGCGCAATGGAACGACGCTAAAGCCTGAGCTTCTATTTTGCCTGTGAATTCCATCATAGATAACCGTCCCTCCAGATGTGTTTGTAATTTTATTCCAGAATACCAAGCCTTTGAAATATCCCTGGATAATGGTTTGTCCGGATTTGATTTCCACGGGTTGAATTTGTCCACTTTGTTTAATTAATAAGTCAATTTCACTCCCGTTACTATCCCTCCAAAAATATAAATTGTGTGTCTCTCCCCGATTTAAAAATTGTTTCTTTACTTCCAGAATTACAAGGTTTTCAAAAAACGAACCTCTGAAAGGATGTAAGGCGATCTGGTCAGGATCATTGATTCCAACCAAGGCCCAGGCTAGCCCTATGTCATAAAAATAAAGTTTAGGCATCTTTACAATCCGCTTATTATAATTTTCATAATAAGGCTGCAACCTGAATAAAACGAAACCCGCCTCCAATACGCTCAACCAGGAATCCACTGTTTTTACATCAACACCCACCTCCACAGCCAAACTACTCATATTCAATAATTGGCCTATCCTGCCGGCACAAAGTCGCAATAGCTTCTCAAATTTATTTAAATCTCCAATATTGAGAATTTGCCTGACGTCCCGTTCAACATAGGTTTGGATGTAGTTTGCATACCATTTTGTAGCAGGAATGAGTTGGTCATAGATCGCAGGATAACCGCCATTGTACATCAGTTGGTTAGTACTCTGTGGAATATCCTTTATTTCATCGATAGATAAAGGCAATAGTTGAAGATAAGCCACACGCCCTGCCAAACTCTGGGAGATATTTTCCTGAAGGAGAAAATTGTTTGATCCTGTCAGTATATATTTTCCTGCTTCTTTCTGATTATCCAGAATCTCCTGAAGGTAAGAAAACATATCAGGAGATCGATGTACTTCATCAAAAATTGCACCATCCTGATAATTTGCCAAAAAACCTCTGGGATCTTCAGATGCAAATAAGCGAACGTCAGGATTTTCAAAATTGACATATGGTTTATCCGGAAAGGCATCTTTTACTAATGTTGTTTTTCCGGATTGTCGTGGACCTATAACAACTACAGCTTTAAACTGATTAGCCAATGTCAATAATTCCTGTTTTGCTTTTCTTTGAATCATGATGCAAATATACAAATTTGGAATTGTATTCCATAATTGTATGAAATTATTCTTTACAAATAGTGGTTCTTAGTTTTTAGTTCTTAGTTCTTAGTTCTTAGTTCTTAGTTAAATTCAACTCAAAACTCAAAACTCAAAACTATGTTTTCTTTGTAGTTTTCACGATACTTGTGAGCATATTGATAAGCTCCTGAGATTCTTGTATTAGTAATTTAAATGATATTTCCCTTAATTGGCTTTGCTCCAATAATTCGAGCCAGTACTTTGTCTCACGTGCCTCTTTTGATGCTATAGACATTTTGTGCTTAAAATCAGCCCTGCTTTCTCCTGCTAAGGCCTCGTTTATATTGGCTCCTATGCTCGTTCCACTCCTTAACAACTGTTTAGAAAGTACAAATTCATTCTGCTCCTGAAGTCGCTTATAAATCTCAATTATTCCAAGTGCAAACTTGAAACTCCTATCTTTAACAATACTCTCTTTCATGTTACTAAAAATAGATTCTTAACTAAAAACTCAAAACTTAAAACTTAAAATCGCGGACGGCCGCGACTATAGCCATGGACGGCCAGGACTAGCGCTATGCGCCAGCTCATAACTCAAAACTCACAACTTAAAACTCATAACTCACAACTTAAAACTCATAACTCAAAACTTAAAACTCATAACTCATAACTCACATAAGTTCACCCCTACGAAGCTTGCATCCTGCTTTATCGGAATTTTCTACGCTAATCGAGAGTTGGATTCATGTTTTAAGCTACAATTCCAAAGCAATAAATTCTTTAATGCGAATCCTTACCTATCCTTGTCCAATAAAATCCTTCATTGGTACCATACCATCCGGATGGCAACGACCTTTAACCCTTTACAACCAATTCTGCCCCCTTCTCAGCAATCATCACCGTTGGAGCATGTATATTACTGCCTGTAATGGTCGGCATAATGGAGGAATCAATCACACGAAGATTCCGGATACCATAGACTCTTAACCGGGGATCGACGACGGCCATATTGTCAATTCCCATCTTACACGACCCGGCTGTATGATAGACCGATTCTACTTTTTTAAGGATAAAACGACGGATATCCTCATCGGTCCGGCAAGAAGCGCCCGGCACTTCTTCTTTCTTGTTGAAGGGCTGCATGGCAGGCTGCGAAAGAATATTTCTGGCTATCTTGACACCTTTCACCAAGGCTTCCAGCTCCATTTCATCGTCGAAGTAATTGGCTTCTATACGCGGATGCGCAAAAGGATCAGCCGAAGTCAGCCGAATCCGCCCCCTACTGTTGGGTCGCATATGACAGATGTGCAAAACATATCCGGCCAGCGTGGGTGTGAGTCCCGCTCCGTGAGGCTGCATGCGTAAAGAGGCAAACTGTAACTGGAGGTCAGGTACCTCTAACGATGGATCCGATTTAATAAAGCCACCTGCATCGGTAGGCGTGAAGATGAAGTTGCTGTTCTTCTTGTAAAACCTGGACATGAAACGAATCATATACGGCCAGGGGAAGGTGGTCAACGATGTTCCCGACTTATCCCGATAGCGTAGTATTACATCCGGATGATCCTGTAGGTTTTCGCCCACCCCGGGAAGATCTTTGACTATTTCAATACCCAACTGCTGCAGTTGAGCGGCCGGACCAATCCCCGAGAGCATCAATATCTGCGGCGAACCAATGATGCCTGCACTCAGAATAATTTCCCGTCTGGCATTTAAAGTGCACAGGCGACGGGCATTTTTCAGGTCGAAGTATTCCACGGCGTATGCTGTACCATCATTCATAAGCACCTTATTGACATGAGCTCCGGTGATGATGGTCAGGTTTTTGCGGTGGCGAATAGGATCCAGGAAGGAGACAGCCGAATGAGCACGTTGTCCATCCGGTGTTTGGTTGATCTGAAAGAAATCCACCCCTTCGTATTGCTCTCCGTTGATATCCCGATTGTGGGGTATGCCTGCTTGTTTGCAAGCTTCGATAAAGGCCGTACTAGCCGGAAAGTGAAAGTTAGGATCGATGACATCCATCTCACCTGTGTCATTGTGATAGGCATCCCCTCCGCGGTGTTGCCGCTCAGATTTCAGAAAATACGGGAGCACAGACCTGTAGTCCCAGCCTTCATTGCCCAGAGCCGCCCACCGGTCAAAATCAGATGGGTGTCCACGTGTATAGATCATGGCGTTGACCGCACTGGAACCGCCCAATGTCTTACCGCGAGGCCAGAAAAAGCGCCGTTTTCCTGTTTTGTGATTGCCTTCCGCATAATATTTCCAATTATATTTAGGGCTATTGAGTAGGTAAAGCATGTTGACCGGATTGGTATTGTGGATGAAGTGTGAGTCATCCGATGGCCCTGCTTCAAGCAGACAGACCTCTGTCTGGGCATTGTCCGAGAGTCGGTTGGCGAGGAGGCATCCGGCAGATCCTCCGCCGATGATGATGTAATCAAACGATTTCATTGACGCATATCAATTTCAAATGTGTATATAGCATGATGGTGAGTCTCATACGGAATGGTAATCAGGTAGAATGCTGTCCACACACAGATTCAGGTCTTTTTGAGGCGGCCTTTCGGGACAATCTATCATCAAGGTCGCGCCTACAGCGCTTATATCCGAAAACATTGAATTATACAAAAAAACATTAAATCCTTAGGATATCAAAATCAATCAGATCAAAAGCCTCGTTAGAGGCGACCTTATGGTAGCATGTCAGCAATCGCGAAGCATCAAGCCCTGTAGGGGCGACCTTATAAAAAACAAGGCGTGCATTAAATTATACCATAAAGCCATGAAGGCAGGTTAAGACATGCAAGACATAATAATCCTTATGCTCATAATGATTCAAAAAAAATAAAATTCAATATTAAATCTTTAACACATTATGCATATCGACTAATCATGTCAATCCAAAAGGTCGCACCTACGGAGCTTGTATCCTGCTTTATCTTAATATGCTACCATAAGGTCGCGCCTACAGCGCTTAAATTCGAAATCATTGAATTATACAAAAAAAATTAAATCTTCCGGATATCAAAATCAACCAGATTAAAAAGCCTCGTTAGAGGCGACCTGATTATCAAGCAAAGACATAAATAAAATTACTATTGTGCAGATTTAAGATTTCAATCTACCCTTTAATGGTTATAACTCTGATCACAGATATTGACCAAAAGTCTTCATAAATCACTCTTCCTTTAAAAACAATGTCATTTCCGTTACTAATGGAAGATATTATCCATTTCTAATGGAAGATATCTTTCACTGCAAATGGAAGATATGGCAAATCAGACGATGGTAATGTAATTGCCAAAAACCTATATACTGCACGAAAAAACCTCCACGCTCTGTTGCAAATTACTCATTCAAGTAACCTGATTAAATATTTCCAGCATTCTCAGTGCCAGTTTTCTTCTGTCAAAGTCCAGGGCCAGGCGCTTACAACCTTCCTGAAGTTTTCCATATAACTGTGCATCGGATTTTAATCTATACACTGCATCCAAAAAAGCTGCCTCATTCTCCGGTTCAAAGCAGATACCGGCATCGTACTGTTCGATTATGCTTTTTGACTCTCCTTCGACGCCCAGTAAAATAGGCTTCTGCATGGATGCATTCTCAAAAATCTTGGAAGGAATCACCGTCTGAAATGTTTCCGATTTCATCAGGTTGACTAGGGCGACATCTGTAATGCTGATATAATCCGCAATTTCATTTTTAGGGACAGAGTCAAGGAAGGTGCAATTCTTCACCCTTAACTGTACTGCCAGATTTCTGACATTTTCCTTCTGTGCACCATTCCCAATAAATAGAAAATGGATGTCTTCATCTGTTATCTTAGCCGCACACTCAACGATAAAGTCGAGCTTATGCGCCA